>Ga0210059_1000905_pt1 | contig 42144 bp, 26 predicted proteins | sample Ectturendosymbi2_FD_188042 | JGI IMG/M metagenome (GOLD analysis project Ga0210059, IMG submission 188042) | Ecteinascidia turbinata endosymbiont from Florida, USA - Sample 2 (SPAdes) (version 2) | ecosystem: Host-associated > Tunicates > Ascidians > Unclassified | place: Key West, Florida... | reverse complement strand
AACTCGTATTTCGTTGCGATGGACCCGTACCGGACTTGCTGAATTGAGCTTACGGAACCGTTTCGAACTCGAACTTATGACTTTATCGGTAACTTCTACCCTTCTCAATTGCTTTAGATGTGTAAGCGAGCTGGCGACATCGTACACAACACCAGTGTAACCAAAAAAAGTCTATAGTTCACCAACATCGTTTTGAGTGTTGCATCCGTTAAACACGTAATTAGCGACGTGTTTAACGACAATCCGATACACACTTTCATTAGTAATATTGGCTTTTATTTCCATGACAACGACCACAGTGCCCATCGTTCTACAGTGGCAAAACAACGCAATTTTCTATTTAGGGATAAGTTTCAGCTCTACAAATCCCTGCAAATTTTTTTCAAATCAACAATATGATTACGTGTGTGTTCCATACGTGATTTGGACAGCAAGCCTTGTTACTGCAATCTTATTTGGACTGGTTTACCTAGTTTCACAGAAGTATTCCACTCCAATGTATCACCAAGAGTGGACAGGGTTATTTTGAACTTTTCCATCAACATGCTTTTTTCGAGAACTATGTATTTTGCAGCCCCCCTCCCTCTGTAAAATATAATGCAACATATGCGGTCCCCGGTAGCAATAAAGTTTTCAAAGTGGCCTTGTAAAGAAAACGTTTGCCCTTCCCTGTTCCAGCTGACCGCAAACTGGCGGGTTTATTAGAACTTTGCGAGAGGATAAAAGTTAAAGACGCATTAAAAGAAGACAAAACTAGAAAACGAACTCTTTTCTGAGCAACTTGCGGTCGTTTTGTGGCGAGCATGGAAGTGTTTTGTGACGCAACAATCGGATGTTCCGGCTACATGCACAACCTGCGGCGCTGGCGCTACGCTAAGTATACCCTTAGGCGCATGCCGCAGTATGCATACCGGCACGTGAACATGCTCTAATCGCAGATCTTAGTGAAGGAGCGATTTGCTGGGGTGGCAATTCGGTGGCGAACGATCAGGAGGATGTAACGCTGTTGTGTGGCACGTGAGAGGTCAGGAACAGGGACGCGTTGTAGATGAAAGGTTTGGTTGGGGGTTATTTGAAGGTCGCGACAGTCGTTTGAGGTTGCAATCGCTCTGAATTCCTCTCCTTAGGCTGGACCAGTCACTTATGATGCTGCCCGAACATACCTTAAAATTTAAATTCTACATGCAGCTTGCTGGTGTGCAAAAACTTTTTCGTTGAAAACCGTGATTTTCGGGAAAAAGCGGAAAGTAAAACTGAGAGAGGATAGTGCCGCTACTGTGCTAGAGTAGGAAAACATAAACGAAAAGGAAGAGGCCAAAGCAACAAACTCACCTGAGTTTTGGTGCCACTGCTTTCCTTCACCGTGCTCCGCGCCAGCGCTCCCGAGCACGCGTGGCCCTGAAATACTCCGCAGGTGATTTGCGACAGTCCCAGCGCGAACAGCTCCTGCACGGACGCAAACGTTACAGTGATAGGCAAGTAAAGGTGGCAAAGCACCACCGTATCGTCGCATAACAGATCCCCGAAACAAAACTTCCTTTGCACACGAAGCAAAAACAGGCGTGGGCGCAGGGTTAAGATTGGACGTCTTGCAGAATATCAACACTTTTTCAAGAAAATGGGAATTCTGAAAGTTCTTTAGCGAAAAGAAGTTGATGGTGATCAGACTTGACTTTTCCGTCAGCCATGAACCAGCATTACGTTTTGAAAACCTTACGATATTAGGAAACCGCAGGAAATCAGATAATTCGCCAGTGTTTTAGAAGTAAAAATTGAATGTGGACGTATATAACACTTTTCGATTTGGACCAGGAACGCAAAAGTCAACTTCCGCTTATCTTTGATGAGACGCAAGCTTGTGGGTGTTGGCAAGGAATGATACTGACAAAAATTGTATTAAAGCATTTAGAGAGCTTAAGAAAAAGAGTGCAAGTTGCTCGTAGCTGTGCGCTGAGGTGAAGGCCGACCGCAGGGATGGCACCGGCCGCTAATGGTCCGATTTTTGGGCGGGACGCTGAGGTTGAACGAGCGGACCCCTCACGATATTTTTAGCGGTTACATCTCACCGGGCTGCTACGGCCCGCTGATGGTGAAAAAAATTTTGAGCTAGGAGAACCAGTCAGTGTGGAAAGTCAGTGATACCACTCATTTTCTGAAGACTAGTTGTGTTTTTTATATGTACAAAACCACTATCGCTTCAACAGTTAAATTGTTTTTGGTTGATATTTCTACGTAAACCGCATATTTATTTACGGCAATGGTTCCCAACCGGGGAGGAATTTCATCAGTTCGGGGGAGGAATTTACACTTGAAAGTTAAGTTACTTATTCATTGTAAGTGTTGTACTTCTTTTTTAGTTCACATTGGCTTTTTCAACTAGTTATATCACTTTACATTTGTAATGTATTTAGTGGACCATAACACGTTTTTGTGGAAAAACTTTAATTCCATTATTTAACAACAAATAGTTTTTGTCCCACATTTATTAATCTATTGTCGTCAATAAAGACCAATGTTCCAGTTGTAGTTATTACCAGCTTACGAAGCCGAGAGAGGGAGGATTACAAGTTCCATTGGATAGGAATAAAAAGTTTCACAGTGAGCACAGGGAAGAAGGTATTAAAAACGGTTGGGAACCACTGACTTAGCGGGCCGGATTGAAAAAGACAAAATGTCCTCGGTCCACAGGTCATTAGTGGATTTCGTGGGCTACGGGCGGTCCGGACTCAAAAAATCTTGGACCTTGCCATCCCTAGCCGACCGGGTTGAACTGCAGGTCATGACGTACAGGTCGGTGTTTAATGATGCGCTGCAATGTAAACAGACGAGGTATCGGAGTGTAAACAGTGTTGGTTGGCGTCAAAACTGAAAGATGCCGTTGCGCCATCCACGATAATAAATTTTTTCTCTCGCAAAACAATGATGCAGGTGATCAGTCAGCCGATGGGCACTTTTCAACGGGTGAGATGTGTTGAAATCATTACCTCGTTCAACGCTTATAGCTGGTCGGCGATATTTGAAACGCCGCAATGCCAATACACGCACAGGTTTTTTCAGGGTTTGACCTTTCTGACCGAAAAGACGTTTTGAAAGACCGCAACTGTTTTATCCAAGCACTGAGATCGTTGCTGATAGTCAAAGGGGGGTTTTCGTCTCCGAATGTACTGCAGTTAGCAGGCGAGGCTCTTCATCTAAACGTGTAATCGGATACGCGCGGTAGAAATATGACAGAGCAACCGAACTAGCCGGGCACGTCATGATTCAAGGCATAAATCCTACAGGTTAAATCCAGCCCTGCAGGCTAACAGGAAATGACGAACGGGCGCGGAGCGACAAAAGTTATCGGGTTACTTAATCGAATACACGTGTCGCGATCATTCAACTTTCAGCAACGTATCAGGTTTCAACTCGACCTGGCGAAGGGCGATCTGCATTTCGCCGCTTTCATTGTTAGAATCCATGTGGCGGCTCCAAGCACGCCGCCGTGCGGCAATCGATGCCACAACAGTTGCTTGATGGTCAAATGGTCAACGTATACGTTTCGGGGAATAGAAAATGCGGCGGCTTACTTGGCAGGTTAGTTTAAACCAGGGGTGTCCAAACTACACCCGCGGGCCAAATCCGGCCCGCGAAGACATTCCATCGGGACGCAAACACTTTGAAAAATAATATATTTAGGAAACATTTGTTGATTTGGTGATGTGCAACATGTCCCGAAACAGTCACATCACGTAAGATGTCCGGCCCTCGAACTGTTGCGTAATAGTTTATGCGGCCCTCTCAGACAAAAAAAAAGTTTGGAGGTTCCTGGTTTAATTAGACGGCAATTTAAACGTGGCAGAACTGTAAGTGCGAATTGGCGCTAAGAGCAACCTTGTTTAGAGACATTTGAGATTTTTCAGGATAAAAATGCGCTGAAAACCAAACGGGTCTTCCTTAAATCAGCGCCAATTCGTGATGTGTTGAACGACAATTAGGCAGCCTTGAAGTAAGGAAAGAAAAAACGGCTTTTTCGGGGACTGCGGGCAGCAAAAAACATTTCAACAAAATCACATTGATTTCTTTTCATCAAAAAACTAGCAAAAAGATCTAGGTTTTCAGACCGACTGCGCACATTCTTTCCTGCAATCGAACGCTTTATTACTTTATTTTATTGCTTTATTACCACAACGCAAGCCAAATAGAAAACCAATTGACCACAATTTACCCCTTTGAGAGTGCAGCACAGGTTAAAGAGACGGTCAAGCTGAAATTCCACGTTGAGCTAAAAGTTTGCTTACACTTGGTAAATAAATTCGACTTGGTCACAAAAACAGTTGGTGCGTTTTATGTCGTCACAACCGTCGGTCAGTTCGCAACCAGGTCCAGGACTTGAACGTCGCCAACGTGCTGGCGCGCGAGGCACCTTGCAATGGGCTAGGAACCTGAAGGTCACACGCTGCCAGGGTTGATACAGCATAGCTGCAGTGACGCGTGTTTCGCAGCTAAAGGACGTGCTCACGCGACTCGCACCGCTAAATGCGATGTGCGGACGTGACAGGCTGTACGGGATGGATGACTGCGCGCTTTTCGTAACCTAGCAACAGCAAGTTGCCGTGCGCCAGTTTTATCAATGAGCAGAGTAATTTGACCGACATGTTTCCCGCGTTTATACGGCGGCGCGTTGCCAGGTGTGGGCGAACTCTTCGACGGCGAACACGCGATTGTGCGGTGAGCGCATGCTTGCGAGTCAGCGTCGTAGCCAGCCCAAAATTGTGCGGGGGGGAAATATTTTGACTTTAGGCGAGCAACGGTATTTGGTTTGGGACACCGCCTCTCAAAGCTTAAAAAGACTACATGTGTTAAAAAATTTTGGGGCATTTCCCCCTGGGCCCCCATGGCTAGACCTATGTTGTGAGCATCGATAATTCTTGTATATCTGTCACTATTTCATTGTCAGTGAATCACTGGCCACCATAAAAAACACGCCAACTGCCAGTCACGCGTTTACGTGTATTAAACGAAGATGATCTGATGAACTCTTTCATCTGCCATACCTGGTTGGGTAAGATTTTGTAGCCGTGATTTTTGGCAAACAGCTTCCCAACTGAAACCGTGATAGCGAAGCTGACAATCGATATCGAGAATGCGTCGGCAATCAGCGAAGGCCATGTTGACGCACTGGGCAGGCGGGGCGACGGGAGCCTGAAACGAAAACAAACATAAGTCTTCGTTTTCGCGTATAAACTTTAAAAGATTCGAGCTGCTGTTGCCAAGCAACGGCAGTTCTAACAATGGCAGCGCGTCGCTAGATTAAGGTTCCTATTTGTCACCGATGTTTCAGTATTTCTGCTTGGCTATTTCCGTTTTCTTTTCTTTTCTCGCATTCAAACGAAAGGTGTAAGAGACATTCCCTTCTCCGCACGAAATCCGTTTTTTTGATGATTTTCCCAACAAAGCGACGGTTAAGTCTTCGCAAACTACTGGGTTTCGGTAAACAAATTGTTCAAAATGAAATTTATGATTCTTTTCTCCATGTAGCAGCGTTAGCACAGCACGTACTGCGTTTTTAGCAATGGAACTCATGCCCTGAAACACGCTACGACGATGCCAACACGAGGCAACTATGTGGAAAAAGACAAGGCCCATTTTTCGCCCAAGTTCGAAACATGGGCAGGGTTTTTTGAAGGCTTTGCCATGGTGAGTGTCAAGACACTTTGACAGACCGTAGCTACTACTTCTGAATACGGAGATGGTCACCAAAACGTTAAGCAAGGTTTTGGTGTATTTTGGTGGTAGTCTTGGGACGAGTTTCTCTAACTGTAATTTAAGAGACCGTGGGAGAAATTCGAGAGAGACGGTTTCGGTCTCTCAAAACACCTTAAGAAAACACTGAACACGGAGGTTGCTGTTGAATGAGTGAACACTGGCTACGCTCTTGCCTATGGTGGAACGTCGGAGGAAGCGACAGAGCACGGAGGTAAATCTCGACCTGACGCGAAGCACGTAGTGATTTTAACAAGAAAAACTCACTGCCTTCGTTAAGACCAACAAAGAATGCACTTCTTTGCCCGGATAAAGAACACGCGACGACAAGGAGAGCACAACAGGAATGAGCAAAGCAGGTGCCGCTTACCCGGCAGGTATCGCGCCAACAACACTGATCCCGAACTTCCCATGGAGGTCGGCGGTGGTGGAAACTATAGTTGAGATGACAACCACTATCAGTTCGATCGGGATAGGGATGTTGTGCAGCTTCTTCTTGTACTTCCTGGCCGTGCAAACGACAGACGTGGTAAGGTTTCGAATGATAAAGCCAGCTATTCTGCGTCTACGCAATATTTCAAAACGGTGAAAATTTCCGAACAGCACCCCAAAGTACGAAATCGCAAGGACGTGGTACGAAGTGAACGCACTAATCAGTAGCGGTTCTCATGTTGTAACGTCTGACGATCGCTGAATCGCTTTCGAAAAACCTTTGCAAATACTCAACAACATGCGAACGCAACCTTCCGAAAGCATTGTGTCCTATTGCACAACAACGAATCAGTCATTGTTTTGTTTGGACAACATAAATATCACCGATAGAACAACCATCACAAGCTCTCTTACTAAGATGGATTTCTGAATTTGAAGACGAAAAGAAGTTTCTACTTCTGAATGAAACACGTCAATCCGTCACTCCATACAAAAATAATATATTTTTAAGAATTCAAACGTTTATCTTCACACGACAACAGTCTACACCAGTGGGGTAGCGCAGCTAAGTGTCGCCAGGGGCCGACCAAACAAGTGCCGCCCTTTCCACTCCTCAAATTTGCTTACAAGAATTTAAAATGAACGAAGATGTTTCGTGCTTATTAAAGTTATTAAGAAAAACAAAGCATCTTAAACGTTAGAATCAAACACTCATACACTGAAATGGGTTTCTGCTTTTCATTCTGAATAATGGGTTTTGCGTTTTCAGCTTGTAAACCAACTTTCTCATCTGTACTCTTCCTAGTTTTTCTGTCTTCTGAACATACGCATCTGCGGACCAGGAACATTTTGTTAAATTTTCTTCTCTGTTGGCTTTCAGTCTGCGCTAAGCCGCACCACTGCGCTTTAATCGTTCACTCATTCCAGTGGACCAAACAAAAAAAACACAAAAAAAGCAACGGAAGTGATGGCGGCGTACCTACTTCACAGATGTAAACAATTTTGTGTGTCAATATTTTGCATAGAATCCCCGTCTTTAACTAAAACAAAGCAGAACATATACTGCACATAGTGGGCTATAAAAATAAATTTAATAAATCTAATATCAGTAATGCAAAGAATGTTTCACTGTTCACTTCACGTCCCAGTAGTGGTTTATATATGCTAGGCGTCAAACTTCAACTCTGTCGCCACTGACACGGGGGGTTGCTTCTTAAGCTTCGGGGCCATTTTGGCAATAGGTCAAATAGGCTTAAAACCGGCTCTGGTTGAGAAATGCCGGCTTGCAGACTCCATTGTGACCTGAAAACTTGGTCTAGCTGTTGGGTTGGGCTTCTTCTAATTACTCGTGCATAGTGTTACTCCACACCGTCGTTCGTATATTTTGCACAGACGTATATTTGAAAACTCATTACTAAATCCGCCTCTTTGTTGCTCAGCTGTGAATACAACGTCTTTATGTTCAAAGGTAATCGGTAAGCGAACTGAGCAACTTTATTCAGTACAGTCATTGCCAAGTTGTGCAACTGCATCGGTTAACGTCCCTTTCAATAAAAGTCTTCAACAACAATCACAACTGAACATATCGTTTGCCCTTGTGTTAAGTTTTCAGACTATGGTTCATCGCCTCTAATTTATCAAAACGAGAGCAACATCTTTTGTAAGCTTTTCTTGTTGAAATCACTTTTCTATGACTGCAAATATTAAACGCACCGTTGAACAAAGGAGTCAAACCTACATAGCCTACTGACTGGCACTGAACCCACATTGCCTATCGACTGGCACTGATTCTCTACTTTCAGTTCAAGCCTACAATCTGCGTTCTGAATTATCCGCGCAAACACACCAACCGCACTACCTCGCTTCAAGAATGTCATTTTCCGATACTATTACGTCATACAAAGAATCATCTGTTCTATTGAAACTAAGCAACTTTACCTTTGCACAGTTCTTCAGTTCACCCGACAAAATTTGATGTTGATAAGCCCACCTAATGACTAGCCTGGAGCTTGTGGCATTTGTTTATTGAATATCTCCCACTGAACATTAAACAATAGCATGAGACGTGACAAGAACGGTGTGTCGCCAATGCCGACGGGGTATCGGTGATGTAATGACGCCGATGGGGCATTGCTAAAGATCGAACGATAGAGAAAAGATTAAGCTAGCTTTGAATATTTACCGTGGTTTCATGCAGGTCTTTTTTATCATATTTCGAGTGGAGGAACAACATAAACTTCGAACTACCCGAGCAGCAATGTTTGCTACATTGCGGTCGAATGTCCTCTCTGTCCTTACTCAAAGGGCTTTTTGACTGGGGTTGGGGAAATCGCTTTGGCTGGAGAAGATGTTGTAGGGACTGGGAGACAATTGCTCCCAAGTATGTTAAAAAATCCCTGATTTCAAGACAAACACAGGGCTACTTGAGAACACTGGATCTGACCCAGATTTTCGAGAAAACATTTTATCTATTTGCTCACTCCACAACCGCATTTCCTAGTTTTTTAGGCTAAGTCTAGGGATCCTGAACACAAACTGAAAAGACTTTAAAAAATTATTTTTAATCAACAACTCACTGTCCCCCAGAAGGTGCCGCCCGCAGTCTCCAGACCTTTTTGCTACGTCACTGGTCTGAGCTCTGTATGGTAATTCGTAACAAAAGCAGAAATTGGAAAATCGCAGAAACCAAATCAATTGCAAAAACGTTTTTGCAGGTTGCTGTCTAGTAAGTATCGCTGTCACAAGTTTTCATTAAAGATAAATTTTATTCCGTCGCTTACTGAAAACATATTTTGCAAACTCCAACCTACTGGTTTATCAGCTTTACGGGGTAAATGATAGCGATGGTAATCACTGATAAGATCACTTCCGCCGGTTGCGTCTCTCCGATTCGGGAAAATAGTTCCACGTATGTCTGCGCGAAAGGCAGAAGGTGATACGTCCGCGTGAAATGCGAAAGGAGTGGGTGGCAACATGAATGCAAGCAAGAACACGCGTTTACTGGTTCTCAGAGTGAAGCTGACATTGAACAAGCCTGCTGGGCAGTTCACGAGCAGTGCAGAGGACATTGCAACAACCTAGGTCAGTGATGGCAAAACTATGGCACGCGGGTCAATTTGCGTGGTCACGCGCGCTGCCGCCGCAACACGGAATTCGCTATATTACAGTTCATTACTGATTCTAATTTCTGTCTCTTTTGTGATGCAAAAAAAGCGGTGAACATAAATAAGGATTAAAAGCGCAATTTGCTCTTTTGGGCGAAAGGTTCTGTTCATTATATCCATAACACTTGCTAAATTATGACGTTATGTACCGATGCGCTGTCAGGTTTAAGGTCGTACCCCTTGCCAGTCCATTTATTGCATCGGGCACTTCAGTGTTGTGTTTCTGTCGAGTGTGCTCCAAGTCCTGAGTACCCACAGAAGAGTAAAGCAGAGGAAGTATAAACAGATAATGGAAGATCTTTCCAAGAGGCCTGGGCAGAGCCACTGGGGGTGATTGAAAGCAATGCGAAAGCGTCGTGTGCTCTCGGTAGCGATAGCGTGCGTGTCTTGCATGAAGTGTCAAACAACAATTCGAAACCAATCACAACATTGTAGCCACACGTGGTGAAACAAGGAAGAAAGGTATTTCTTGAACGGAAATTAGGGAACTGTCTCACGCAGTAAGCTAGTTTCGGCAGCAACTACTTTCCTGAACCAAATCATCTGACAGCTGTCAGTTTTAAAATTTCATTGTGCATAGCAAAGCATGGTAAGCCCCTCTCTGATGGCGATATTGCAAATGAGACCATGTTATTGGGATGCAAATCCCTTTTCCATGACTTCCCAAACGAGGGTAAAATTGTTCTCTGTCCTTGTTCTTTGAAAAAGACCAGCTGCAACAGTTCAGATTTTACAGCTCCGTAAGTTCAGAGACAAACTTGCATTTCCTTACTTTTCCAAACAAAGCCAAATTTGAAGAACTTGATCATTCCTGCTTGGTGTAGTTGATTTAGAAAACCTGGAAATGGAGCTAATAGAGTTTCAGGTAAATTCCATCTGGAAAAAGAAGTTCAAGGAACTGCCTGAAACGTTAGAAAAAACAAAAGGAATGACAAGGGATAATGCAGTGACTTCTGAGAATGAAATCTTCAAGGTTTGGAATTCGTTGCCAAATAATTTCAATTCGATGAAAGCACTGCAGATCGCTTCCCTAACTTTGTTTCGATCATGTTATGCTTGTGAGCAGCTACTTTCAGCTTTGAGTTATATATATCAATATGATACAAGAAGCAGATCAACAAATAACGTGTGGGCTGCATGCGTTACTCTCGAAATTACAAAATATCGGCCGAAGATAGAAAAACTCTCAGCATGCATATGTTGCAACCTATCGGTTGGCGTTGCGTTGAATGTGTGATTCACCACGAACGGGATGTTCGCGAAGAACAACACCCATATACATGTGGCACGAACAAGCAATAATAGAGTGATCACGGCGTGTGATCTCTGTTGTTGCTTGCTGCCACAGTGTGATGCCGCTCGAGCTTTCCGATCGCAACACGTAGCGACATAAATCATGTTGAATGCCAAAAGCAGGCTTTCAATGAAAAGTGTTCTGTACCAATGGAAACTGCGTTGTTATGTTTTTCGTTAGAAACTATTTATACATAACTTCGTTTTATCCAAGTAAAGACCAAGTAATCCGTGTGAATTGACTTGTTGTCACGTCGTGATAAATAAGTGGGTTTTGCGTTGCAGTTTGGGCACTAGGTCTAATAAAATTTGCCACCACTGACCTAGGTCACGTACCCTTGCAGAGGGAAAAAATCCGTACGTTGAAGACGGCATGCATGCAACGCCGCAATGTTTGACTTGATTTTGAAGATCCGAACAAACGAAATAATCAAAACAAGGTGTATTTATTCAAAAAACAACAAACACGGATATGCAAACTAGCAGATCTGTTGAAAAAGGGTCTTTTGTAAAGCGTTTGCGATGGAAGACGGACAGCACAAACGGAAGAACTACAGCCAGTCGTTTCAACAACAATAAAGAATCATCTTACATAGTCTATGCATCGCTTAGTCACCTTAACAAGGGCGAAAGGAGCGGAGTGACGCTGAAGCGGAATGCCGAAGAAATACTTCACTTGAGCTGTAACGACAAAGACGGCTGCACCTGTTGTGAAGCCGGCCACCACTGGGTCGGAAAGGAAGAGAGCGACGAACCCCAGCCGGAGGAGACCGAGACATATCTGTGAAAGTTAAAATTGCGAGATATTACACAGGAGTCGCACACAAGTTTTGTCAACCAAAGGAACCTGAAGACTTCGATCTTTGACATGGCTGCGGGGTTTCGACCAATGTTGCGTTTGTTTGTCCACGCCGGCAGTTTATATACAGTAACAAGCATGTTTCAAGCTCGGGACATTCGTGTCGGACGTTTTAGAAAGCTACTGCGCATGTCTCGCCGCGCTGCTTCGGGCAACCGACAAGTAAGCACTGGCCCGAGAAGCCTGGAATTACGATGCGTCAGAAATTTCGTGAGTCCAATACCTGCGCAGGAGTATTACACGCGTGGATTGGCATCTTGAAATTGTCTTGCAACGTTTCAACAAAAACTGACCTGGGTTTTAAACGGCTAACAGCCAAGCTTTTTGTTCTATCTTGTCCAGCACGTTTAGAGTCATTGCGAATAACAGCAAACGCACAAGCAATGCAAGAACAAGCATGCGGCATATCGGGGCTGCTTTGATTTTCTGCTGCACCCTACACGTAGAGGTCAAATAGAGGCCTAATAAAGGGATCAGTAATTTATTTTATTTCTCGGTTACAAGGTCCCCATCTGTTTTTCGCAGCGGAAGTTCGAAGAGAAACACCCGCCCTTGCATGGAATACCGAAACTAAGATGCTTCGACCTCAAGCACGTTGCACCGCCATCCGTAATGAAACATGCAACGCCATTTCGAAGTTCTTTTGCCATGCACGTCGCAGATAACAACTGCAGAAAAACAAGGCCAGGCGCATTTCAAATTGTCGGTAAGACAAAAGTAAACGAACAGTCACATAGGTCGCTCCAGTTGCGGGATTCGATACTAGAGGAGTCTTAAAAAATGGTCATATCCTACCCGACAGAAGAATATATTATAGGAACAGAGTTGGTTTATCATTGTCACCAATACCACCATCACGAACAGCAGGGGTAATCTCAAACTAACACAAAATTATATGAGCCTGTGGTCTCGTATCAATGTTAACTGAAAGGCTTCAGTAACCGGGTTGTTTCCACGACGAAGTTTGCGTCAAAACGTATTTGAAAATAACCGGAACACACAGCGGCCGCCCTTTATTCCAGATGATATAAAATTACACTTTGTGTTCTCAGCCAAGTATATCGTTTTCAAGTTCTGATTCTTACACGTCCTCGTTCAATTTTTAATGCCTCGGCAAACCACATGTTTGTGTGAACCTGCATTCTTACGCAAGGAAACCCACTTCAGATCATTTGAACTGCGGACAGCAAAACGCATGCAGCAACGCCAAGCATTCACACGAAAGTGCAAAAAGCAAAGATGCCCTTGTTGTAGGTAGACCGGCGTGAGCGCAAGGTCACTGGGCCTTGAGCATCTTTTGCCAAGCAGCAGATCATTAAGACCGCATCGTTGGTTGTTAGTCGTGCGTCATGCTGTGAGTATTGTCAGATTGCGATAGCTGTTTGTTGTAACCCTTCGCATCGGATTGAGGAGTTCAGGTCAAAGGATAGATTACGTGCAGTGGACCTGCATCACTCATAACGCAGCTGCGAAGAATTTTAAAGAGGATGAGATAACGGAAGGAGTTAGCAAAACTGCGCGGACATCTCAGAGAGGCGAAAGACGCAATGGATGCGCGGAGCTTCGAGCAACCGACCTATTATATTCACTTTCCCGACAAGCTCAGGATCTCAAACGAAAGCACTCGGAAGATCGGTTCCGAAAAAAGGTCGCGCGCCTCTTTTCGGAGCGAGCCTGGAATGAGTTCAAACGAACAGAGAAGATAAACGGCATGAAAAATCACCGTTAAAGATATCGCTTAAATGCTAACGAACAAACACAGTAGATGAACAAAGATGCGAACAAAATTATTCTAACTTTGCCAACTTCAGTTACCAGAGCAGGTCGGATTTCCTTGAAATTGAGATGTTTTCGATATTCTACCAACTGTGCTTTTGATATTTGTATCTGCACCTACATAAAGGTATTGTTTAAACTAGGTTTTTTTCAGTCATTTTTCGGTCACAGACAGATATTTTTTTTTAATGACTGAAAAAATGCAAGTCAATTCGGTCAGAAATGTAGACTATTTAATAGTGTTACGGCAGGTTTTAATACTAGTACAGTACAAATGGCCGAAATGTCTCAGCGAAAAAAAAAGGTTTCAAAAGGCTTTGGTCAGATTTAGTTTTTCAAAGCAATTGTCCACGAGAAGCGCATGTAAAACCAAACGGCGGAATTTTTAAATTCATCATATTGTGAAACAAACTAGATTTTTGAGAGCACAAGAATGCTGCAAATTAAACCGGATATCTTACCTTCAGCAAAAAAACGTCTGACATGCTTAACATTGCTACTCGATGACGTAAGCTGACTTGCGTGGAACCCAACTGTCACGGCCCTAGTTAATCTTATCATAAGAATATGTCTGAACAAGCTTATTTAAGCATTCGGCACTTGATGTACAACAATTCGATTCCCACTACATCAAGACAGGTTTACTTTACCAAGCAAGGGCAGCTAACCACATTTATAATTATATTTTCAGTGACACCGTGAAGAACAGCAGCATTCAGCGGGTAAACTTGTCACGTTTTTAGTGTGTAAATTAAGAGAATAGGGCTTGGATTTCGTTAAGAAAACTGTGGTTATGCATCTAAAGATGTGCCTGTGCTGGTGATGTTGTGGTAACTGATGTGGAGATGCTAAACATGGAATGTACCTAATGGATCCGAAACATCTGCAACAATAATGGTAAAGATACTGAGATATCAAGAAGAAAAGTGAGAACATTGAGAACGACCAATGAAAGAAACCAACAAGATTGACATCAATAATCGGTAACTCGAGTTTTTCATTTGCTATTAAGCGACCAGCGACATAGGAGGGCAATTTCGCATCTGAAACACCAGGAAAACGAGCAAGAAATAGTGTTCTCAGCAGTATAAAGACAGTGGTGACGATGGTTTACGCAGGACAATACATAATGCACGGAAGTGTTTGCAATATGCTACCACAAGAAGATGTACTGTTGCGTAGCGTGCACAGGTGTGCATGCATAACGTGCGAATCACAAGTATGTCTACTGCAAAGTATACTCTGGTACTTTAATTGAATTGCGGTCTGGCGTAACAGACATTGCGCCCAAAACAATCGATGCAAATTACCGAAAAGATAAAAAAAAAACAACGCAAAAGCGGTCGCTGTTTATGATGGCAACATACTCAAAGCAGTAACGTTTTTATCAAGTACCCAGTGACATAAACCCATCCACGAAAACTCTGCTATTATTGCGATGGCAGATGTTGGACGAGTTGGTGACACACTATAATGGAGAGTTTACAGGGTGGCAAAAGCCAGTAAGCGAAGCAAGGCTGAGCGAAACAGTCAAACGCATGGCGCCGGTAAAGATGAGGGCGAACACAAAACATACAAAAGACGTACTTGTACTATTCCGGTAAGAATCGTGAGCGATGTGACGATGGCAAGCTTGTAGGAGACGAACTCAGACGAGGTGGCAAGTTGTCCTGCATGCACAATCAGGAAATTATGAACAGCTTCGACAGGATAGTCTTAATTAGCATAGTAGAATCGCGATCGTGTCTTACGATGTACGATTGATCCAGTCCAGCGCTCGGCATACAGACGGTCCGCGAAACATTTTGAAATGTTACATTATTCCGGTATTTAGCTGAAAGATTTATTTGAAATTATACGATTTGGAAATCTAATGATACCTAATGAGCAAGCGCAAGGTTTCTATAAACACCATGTGTTGTTTTTTTTTCATGTTTCAATTTTGCCGTTGTTGTTTTACCGCAATAGCTCATAGTGGGCCCCGCAAAAAATTTACAGAAAAAGTTGGTCGCAAATTGAAAAAGGTTGAAAAGCACTGATCAAGTCAAAGTCAGTTTGGCGGAACCTGAGTTGCCAGCAGATGCAACTCAGCAACCTTAACGATGTTACGCTGAACTATAGAGATTATTCGGCGAACAGCAGTGGACAAACCAACTCTGCAGCAAACTGTTGAAACTGCAGAAAAGTATACTGCATTAAACAAAAAACAACTGCCGCTGTACGTTGTAATCAGAAGCAAATAAACCTTCAGTGTGACAACACATTAAACACACGCAGTGAAGACATGGGCACAATTTTGTTTTAAGGTGTGTGGAGGGCAGCATGGTAAGAAACCAACGCAGTTTTCGGGTCGATCCTGCCGTGAAGCTTTGTAAATACAGATTTGCAATCTTGGCTGTTGGAGGTGTTTTGAAACAAAAACTAACCACTCTTCGCTGTATCCATTCAGATGATTAACAAATAAATAAATCTCATGCTCAAATTTGTTACTGCACACCGTACTGCAGTCCAGAAACATGATCAGTATTCGAAATTTTGGCAAGCGCATAGCGTGATCACATGTAATAACATCTGCTGTTACACACAGGGTAAAGTCACGAACTTGGCTAATATCAACACTCAAGAGTAATATTTAAAACTAATAGGCTACTAATTGACACTTGTGTTCATCAAAAGAATAGCATGTTTGCTTACGCATAAAATGATAATTATGCTGGACTTTATGAATAGGCAGCTAACGCTACATGCATGCAGACAGGCATCACACCAAACGCACTTGCATACCTAATCTAGAAGCACCCAAGCATTTCTCTACTCATTTACTGCAGCAAATTTTTCAACAATTATTTTTTTATTTTAACAGTTTTAGCCTTTCTCTTTGCGTGTGGCACACCATCATATGGTTTAGTCTACCCTGTGACATATTACAAAACAGTCGTACTACCATGCTCAGGGTTCTGTTCGAAAGTTTCTAAACGGACTTTCACAAGGATCTAGCTCAGGGTCTCAAACACGCGGCCCGGCCCATATGGCCCACGAGGCCGTTTTGTGCGGCTCACGATGCCATTTGGGAATTCTAGAATTATTAACATTTACGTTTTTTGGTTTATTCACCGGTTTTTAGAAGTGTTCGGCTAGCGAGTGAACAAGTTCCTTTTAAACAAACATAGGAACGGCTAGAAAATATATTCCTATTACTCATAATACCTTACGCAGGAAATAAGATGCTAAAACTGTATCTAGTAAGCCTCAGGTACCTTCATTGTTGCGTCAGCGTCATAATGCGGCCTGGGGGTAGTCACAATGCTGCCCTCTGGTAACTTTATAAGTCCTAATCTGGCTCTCGAAGCAATTTGAGTTTGAGACACCTAACAGCTGGTATGGCTCTGTGTCTAGCATACTGGAAGTCTGTTGTCAAGATCAGGCCTGCACAACATACAGTCGTGGAAAGCTTTTCTTGCAGTCCGCGAGAGCTTTCTCATTGCAGAAAATGTTTCAAAAGCCCACTTCGATAATCGATTGCCGTTCCATAATTTCTTCAAAACTACAATGAAATAAACTTTACGGCCGGTGACAAATTTATGTTGATCAATTTGGCCCTTCGAACATTCTGAGTTACGCAGGTCTGAACATATCTATTGTGGCTGCCAGGTGTAACGTATAGCATATTTTTAAAGGTTCAACCGGCAAACGTTCTCAAAACAAATAAAACAAAATGACACCGACTTTTTGGCCTGTCAAGGAACGGTCTTCATCAGGGAGCAGGACAAGACTCAGCAGTACTCATCGCTTTTTAAAAGCGCAACGCAAAAAAAAACAATCTCAGCAATGCCGTCATAAAAATATGCCCAAAGCACACCCGGGCCTGCAGGTCAAAGACAAACACAAAGCACAAATGGTGTGCGCAACAAACCGGTCCTCCAGGAAGTGCTGAAAGAAAACCCTGTCGCGCAAGTCCGATTGTTAGGACAAACCATTATTTACAATATTACGTTTCACACCAAACGCGGATTTATACACAGGGAGTGTGTCATTAGTTTCAATGCACATTACCATTTATAATGAAAGGCTCGCGAAAACGACTTTCCATAAAATAAGTGTCATCTGCAAAGATTTTTGTTTCAGGTCAATCGGTGGTATGCTTTGCTGTGGTGGCGTGCGCTGCCAAGGCACTGTATTTGGCATGACATTTCTCTGTGCTAGTTTTTTTTGTTTTTGTCGAGTAAACAGGGATCTTTTGGTTTCACCTATGAATTGTACAAGACAATCTTTACATGGGATCCTGTAAACTGCCTCTTGGTGTTTAGAGGGGGGCTAACTTGATCTTTATTAGTTTGTAATTTCTGTAAGTTTGGCAGTTGCAAGAAGCACCAGCTCTATGGAGTTACAAATCACTTCTGAGGAGTTTCTGGTTATATAAGCAGTTTTACTGGGTATGGCATGACTTCTTAGTACAACATAACATGCAAAATAACAAATGAACTTGCCTGGCGATCCTGAAACATCAGATGTCAGCACTTGGCTAGTAGCAGCTTCAGCACTTGTTACCGCAAAGGAAGAATTACTATGACTAGAGGGAACAAATGGGTTGGCAGTCAAATATTTGTCCAAGGCTGATCCAATCATTAAACTGATCACAGCAAATGTCCCTGACAAATAAACACATTTTGTATAACATACTGTTAAAACCTGTGGTTGGTCCAGAACAGGGATCCCATCCTGGGGTTCATGAACCCTTAAGGTATGAACCCTTAGGGTACATTTGCTATCTGAACAGGTGCATTGAAGTTAGGAATAGAAGGGAATATAATATTATTCATTTCCAAATATTTAAACATATATCAGCTAATATTCTTTTCAAAATCATTATAAGCTAATTGTTAAATACCTCATATATCAACTTTGAGACACAAACACGAACTCCACCTTTACAGTTTCAAGGATCTAAAAATTCTATTAAAATTCAGTAGATTTATGTTATTTTACTCAGCCTTTTTTTGTCATAAAAATTTATAGGGGTACATGCTCATTTGTCAAAATGCTGAAAAGATACATGGCCAGAGAAAGGTTGAACCACTGACCAAGAACATGCCAAGCCAGCAATACTTAGCAAACATGGCAGATTTATATGCAAAGTTTGCATTGCAAACTATCCATCACTGCATATGATTGATGAATACTCAAGAAAGATCCTGTTTATGAAAACATGTCAAATACTGCATAGTCATTATTGACTCAGTCAAAACCACATTGCTAGTTCAACTTGCCACTGTTGGCAATTTTGTGATGATGAACAGTTATAAATGCTGCTGAGTACAACTAGCAGCAGCATGCAATTTCCACAGCATATATATTGTCTGTTTCGTTGTCACTGGTTTTGCCATGTACTTACCCACTGACACATGTTTCGATGTTCCCAGAAACAAGTACGTCAATGGGGCAAAAAATGCAACATACATTCCATTTATTGGATCAAGGCCAGCAAGTAATCCATAAGCTAAACCTGTGAATAATTAATAAGGTAAAAAATTTCTTAACCTTGCTTTTTCAGTAAGTTTTTACTACTTTTTTTAATAGAAATTGTTTTTAGCAGCAGTTTTAATAAAACCAAGCTTACTGAAAGTAAGACTTAAATGACTGGGAAGTCCCAAAAGACACACCATCTTAAAAATCTGATGTCAATGGACTGTTTACACTGTAATATACCATCCTGCACTAAACAACAAAAAATTAACAACCACGTTAGTACTTTGGGGAATTCGTATAATGGCAGTGGTGATTCCACCAATGATATCTCCAGGTAAATCAGTTTTAATTCTGTACTTCGGGATCCATTTAATAATGGGAAACAAAGATAGGAAGAAGTCCAATAGGCAACTTTTATGACATCGTACAGATTCTTTCAGTTGCACACTGCAAAAGAAGGACAAAATTAAGTTAAGGTTTTAGCTTGTCTACAGCTGCCAATTACCATAGATTCTTTAAACACTGGTTTAGGTCATCTGCAAAAGAAGTATGAGAAAATCAAATCTCCTCAATATAAGTGAGTAAAGCTGGGATAAAAAACAAGCAAAAAAAACAGTTCACAAGCGATTGAATGCTTAATTGTAGAAAGTGAAAGGAATCAATGTTTGTAGAAAAGCCAAACAATGAATACTTACAGATATCTGCGAAAAACTGATTCAAGTTTCATTCTAAATATATAGTCAAAAATGGCTTAGTCCCAACACAGCACAAAAAAAAGCTTACATAAAAATGGGAATGAAAAAAGATGTGGACTGCTCACCTATTAAGCATATGCTTAAAATATGTGAGACTTTATCAGAGCAATCATGGCAGCACAATTATATTTCTCAAAAAATTTTAGCAAGCATGGCTAACGCTTGGTAACGTACAGGTAATGTCTAAATGACTGAATCTGGTTTTGGATACCAAAGGACTAAAAAACTGTACCCAGCTTTGAAAACCATTTTCGGTTTCGTGACACATATATTTCTGAGTTCGTGTCATCTGCAGTACACCCCACATGGTCAAGTGGGAAATGTTTGTTTGTACTGTGCAAAGGGTCATGGGTTGGGCTCCCACCATTTTTCCTTTGGCTTCAGTAATAGAGGTGTGTAACTTTTAACATTATAGGATTAGTTTACACTTATATGTTTTCAATTTTTTGGGAGCACTTTTGATGTACATTTTTAAAATGTTTTGAAAACCAGACGCAGGTTTAGATTTAGGGTTATGAATTTTGGATTAGGTTTAAGATTAAGGCTCAGGGTTAGGATTTAGAGTTAAGGTTTAGTGTTAGAAAAACTATATTTTGTTTTTTTATATAAAAAATTAAGCCTTAAGCCAATTCAACCATTTACTCAAGAAACAACTTATATGCAAGAATTGGTCAGATATTTTGCAGAGGTCAGCAATTTTGCTTGATACGCTTTTTAATCCTTCCAAGGCAAACACCAGATATGGTTGTTTTTAAACACTGCCAAATATATATAATATATGTTCCATACATGTTATATTATATGTAAATATATATGTTATACATATATATGTCACACATATATATGTTCAAGGTTAAAGATATTGTGGAAAATTTGACTACCTACTTTTCTAATAAGAAAAATCAATTACCATAATGAAACAGATTAACGAGTTACAGCTTGATTTTGCTTGCCTAAGACTTTGAACCAATAGATAGATATCGGTTGAAAATCTTTGATTAAATTTGATTTTTGTTTTTTTGTTGTTTTATTGAATTGTCTGAAATACTCGAAAGTTTTAGTGATTTTTTTAGAGTCCTACAGGCATTGTTTAATGAACTTGAAGAGTTCAATTCACAAAACAACTTCACACTTTTCATATTTTGTCATTAAGAGAGACCGTTCATTGCTACTGTACCTGTAACTAGCCATAGGCCCTTTGTTTGAGTTAGAGATCTCCTAACTATGGCCCTCAGGCTAAATCCAGCCCATGAAGCTGTTTCATCTACCCAATGAAGCTATTTTGTCAATAATGAAAAATAATATATTTACAAAAGAACTGATAACTTGGTTGAATGTAACGTATCACAAAACAATTAAATTACACAAGATGTCCAGCCCTTGAACAACTGTTGTGTAATAGCTTGTGTAGTAGGCTTTGACAAAGTTTGGAATACCCATGGTTTTGAGTCAGCCATGTCCAACAAACATTGCTTACTGATCCAACATTTATGTCACCAACTTAACCAGGGCCAAATATTAATGGACATATTAATGAGGGCTGCACACTTAATGACTTATATACTTTGACCTTAGCAAAATAAGTTTAGTTTAAGCTTATGTACTGAGAGCAGTTGAATCCTACCTACAATGGTAAATAATTGTTTGGCACCTTTAACCACTCGACAAGTATGATTTCATAGGCATGTTTAGTGTCAATCGAACCAGGGTAGAAATCCAAAATCTCTCATCATGCAATACAAATGTGACAAAGTAGCAGTGAAAACCACCTGAATCAAAAATGGTTATTTTAATATTATCAAGGACATGTCAACAGTATGCAGGCTACTTATACTCAGGGACGGATTTACGCATAGGCAAAATAGGCCATGGCCTAGGGCCCCGCACTTTTGGGGGCCCCGCGCAACTCTTCCTATGACGACTCAATATCAGCTAAAAATTTGCGAAACTGCACAGAGGCATAACTTCACAATTTACCTTGAAACGAGTGGAAATGCAAATGTCTACTCTAGACTCTTATCAGTACAGTAACAACACTACAATGTTGTGAATCTGGGTGTGAGAGAGATGCAGGCCCCTCTGCATGAAAGTGGTTACAAAAAATAATGAAAAAGAAAAACAGAGTACTTGATTGATGTTCAATTTTCCACTGACAAAAAGCTTGCAACAACGCAAAATCGCCAGACACTTCAAAACTCCGATGAAAAGCAATATTGTCAGTATTGGATCCTATGTTTGGTTGTTTTTACTAGATTTCACGCAAACAGAGATTGCTTGTTGAAGCTCTATATCGTAGCTAAATCAGCTAGAACAGTTTCTCGTGAGTTTCACTGGGAAAAATGTGTCTATATTCCACTTACTTCACATGGTTAGCTGATCAAGGGTGTTGCGACAATACTTTGCTGTGCAAAACTTGTCTTCATGCTTTTTACCATCGGCCTATGGCATAGAGCAGGGCTTCTCAAACTATGGGTTGTGGCCCCAAATGGGGTCGCGAAATGTAATTTTGGGGTTGCAAAACCAATTGGCTTGACAAATCAGATATAACAACTTTTGTAAAATTTACAGGAAAATTGAAAGACCTGCAGTGAACCTATTTCTACTGCATTTTTATTTTTAGGGGCAATACCGTAGACCTACTTTATGCTATCAGTTGTTTACTATGATGCCTGCCTGAGCTATCAAATGTTAATAAAATCCAAGCACAACAAAGAAGTTATGCGTTGTTACATCATGATGGTTTTAACATATTGACCGATATTGACCTTATTGCATTCATTCCGACACGAAGGCATGCTTCTGTTTAGACTCTAGGTCTACTCCAGGGGATAGGCTTACTACTTTGAGAGCACACCAAGTACTTAAAATCTTCATACACAGTTTCAGAAGCACTTTGGACTGTGATTCAGAAGTTGGATCCACAAACCATACACACACCTGCCATGCCCAGGATGAGTTTGGGGTGTTATTAAATGACAAATGTTTGCAACTGAAATTTTCAAAACAGAGTTCAGGACTTTAGCCTATGTCGTTTTTAGATAGGACAAGAAATGAATTCTCAGTCAGTCATTTCTGATCTAGTCATTCATAAACTCTTAGATTTTTGCACAAGATATTTGTGTGAAGCAGTACTCTTGAAATTGATAAAATCATTAAGTCCAAAAACAGATCCTTTTTGGAAAATGTTAAGAATGTCCTTCGTCCCGCGTTGTCTTGTATCATTCTACAAATATTGATTTGTGCAAAAATTATCAAGTGCATTCATCCCATTAGTTGTGCTTGATACCTTCTAATAAACTGAACTGTTTTTTTGTTAACATTTTTCTCCTTACTGTTTCCATTACGTGGTAGTTTTATTACTGTGTAGTTACTTTCATGGGTTGTGTGGATTTGCAGGATTTTGCCATTGACAAAAATGCATCTTGAGATTTGTAATAAGACATTGACACGCATTATCGGGCCCGTAACCAGCTTGGGACAGAAGGAGGGATGAAGAGTTTTCTGAGAGAGGCTCAAATTTTTTGAACTATGTTCAATATTTTTAAACTATGTCCAACACATTTTTCCAGGGGGTGCAAAAAAATTTTTAAGGGTGGCTTTGCCCCCCTACACTCCCCCTGGTTATGGGCCTGCGCATCATTAAGATCTAGGTCAGCTTTGTCCAACCCAAATTCCTTACCAAGCAAAAATTATGTCAGTCTGAACCAGGGCCGCAAATTGAATGACATATTAATGAGGGCCGCACATTTAATGGCTTACTTTTATCTTAACAAACTAAATTTAGCTAAAAGTTAGTGCACTGAAAGCATTCGAATCCTAACTACAATGGTAACAGACTTGATAATGTGGCATTGAGGACCACCTGTATCAAAAATGTCAAATTCAAGATTATCAAAATAAGGACTGGTTGTCAGTATCGAGTATGCAAGACACTTTTACTGCAGCAAAAACCTAAACTGGGACACATGCGGACCGCGGGTTGAACATAGCTGATCTAGCCCTATCCATCAATGTGGTTGCATAGAAACACCTTTTTTGAAAATGGGGTCACAGAACAAAAAAGTTTGAGAAGCCCTGGCACAGAGGATTGAAACACTATATTTTGTAAAGCTTGGAAAATGACAACTTCAAAGCGGCATAAATAAGGCAGCATCTGGTGTTTTTTGTAGCTTTTTTTGGATGTGTACATGTTCATGTGGAACCGTGTTGCCTCTCTTGAAAATGTTGTCTAGCTGTCAAGCTCTGTGTCCACTGAGTGAATGGATTGTGCTTGTTTCTTCCATTAAATATGTGGTTACGATTACTATAAAAAAGGAGTTTACATACAGGCAATCAGATCGACAGCTAGACAATAGTTTCGAGAGAGGCAACACGGTCCTGCATGAACATGTACACATAAAAAAAACCCAGAAATCACGGAAATTTAACGAGAGAACTTCTGAACTATGTGAAAGAGCTATAAATTCCAAGACAAGATCGCAATGCCATTTGTCCTTTAGAAGAATGAAGGAAAGGCTTTAATTTCTATTGCACACCTAATGTAGAACCAAAGTTGCCAGAATAAAAGATAGATTTTTGAGGTGGGCACTACACATAACAGGGGCATACTTTCACACTTTTCAGACAAACGGTCAAATAGGTCACATATGCTTGGGGCCCACAAAACTAAAATGGCCTAGGGCCCCACGCTCCCTAAATCTGTCCCTGCTTATACTACAGCAAAAACATAAACTGGGTCACACAAAACCTGAGACTGGGCCACATGCAGCCCGTGGGCTGCGGGTTGCACGCAGCTGGTTTAAGCAAAAAATAATTGGTGTTTCATAGAATTAGGTTAATCGGCTAAAGTTTCTTCTTACAAGAAAGGTTGTTTTGGTAGGGTGAATGAACTTTGGGTTTGTGAAGAAAAGTTTGAAAAACCATAAGTTCTAATAAAACTGTTGTTGTTGGTTTAGTGAACATATTTTGGTGAAAACCAAAAATTTTAAAGAATTCTGAATTCTAAAATTGCTTAAAAAGCACCATAATTTCCAAGCAGTAGCTGTGGTCAGGGGAAATGCTGCCAGCATATTGGCATATGTGCAAGTTTGATCTAACTTTACGTGTTCTTTTCCTAGTAGCTGCTTTTAACATACTGATCACCATCACTGCCTACCACTTGCCCCTGTATCAATGTGTAGCTATTGCCTTCTGAATCCTCGTTCTTTCTGTAAGATTTATTTTCCCTCAGTTGTGCAGTGTTACCTCCTTGTGTATTGGTTAAATATCTTGTCAATCGCATGGCCATTTTCACTACTTATGGTAGTAATTTGCATTAAGTTTCATATACATCCTATAGCTCCACGATTTTTTCAGCTGAGATATTTTCATCTGTGACATTTCAGTTGTTTGCTCTTGGAACTTGCCATAACAGTGTTCATCAATCTACATTTTCAGACATTGTGACCAAAATGACTTATTTTTTGAGTTATTAAAAAAATTTGGTTTATGACCAAATCCTATGGATCCGAATCCTTTAGTATTCGAATCCAAGCTACCTACAGTTGTCTGAAAGAAAATGAGCTTTCATTTATTCACAATTTTACATACCTGAATGGTTTAGATGCAGGTTTTTGATAACCATATTCTTGGCGAAACTCAAGTTCAGTCAAAGTAGTGCTGTATTCCATTAAAAATTTTACTTTGACAGACCTATAACTTATACTTATAGTATAAGTTGTCGAGGAAAAAGTGATTGCAGTACTTACTACACATGAAGATAAGATTAGATAAGACAGCACGACAAACTTCAGTAGATCGCATACAACAGTAGCATACTCAATAAACATGAAGTCATGAAGTACAAACACACGGGCATAGAAATCATAGATTCCGCCTCACAAGGAAAACTATACCCAGACAGAACACACTCACACTGCACCACAAACATGCGCTCACAACATCTGATCTGCTCAGCCAGCATTGATTACATAGCCAAGCCAACCCCAGTGACGGGTTCATTTTCAATGACAAAAAGATGTACAAATCCACCAGAGCGTTTCAGGTTTGAACACTTTCGGTTTGGCACGCCAGTCAGTGCGATTTGTTCAGCTGATCCAAAGTTTGGAAGTCACGTATATGTGTCAGTGATGATCGGATAGCGTTTTTTTACTATCCAAACCTATACTGTTTTTGAAAAGGCAGTGACTAGCCGTACGGCACCGTACGGCCAGCTTCTGTGGTCAACCGTACGGCAATGTCATCAGCAGGCCCTGTGAATGGTGGAAGCGGTGGTGTGCAGCGGTGCGACGCGGTTAACGTGGTGAAGAGTGGTAAAGAGCATCTTTGCGCTGAAACGCGTCGTTGAGCAATGAGAGTGAGCGTGAAGGAGCATCTTTGTGCAGCGCTGAGCAGAAAACCAAAGAGCACTGTGCACATAAATGTATCACGGTTTAAGGTGTGCAAGGTATGCAGGCATAAGAATCATAAGAAAGTTTAAAAAGTCACGGTGTGAGTGAAATATGCACCGTTGTGTGTGTATGACACTCAGAATCTTTGCGGCTGTACGCTGTTGGTGGCCTTGCAGTATCTACAAAATCTGCAGCATAAAATGCATGCGATGTGCATACTCTTTATAGGTGTGCTATAGGGCATTTAAAATGTATGTTCCTATGTAAGTTATGCACGTAAGTGTTGTTGGGGTATGTGAGATAAGATGTACACATTGTTCTACAGAGAGTAGGGAGAAACCATAGGCTTGACTATTGCAATCGCTAAATTTGCACTTCTTTTACATGTTACAACAGCCTTTTCAAAACGAAAAGTTTATTTGAACAGAAAAGTAGGTGGCGGGTGTACTCGATTAGTGGTTTTCAACCTTTTTTGTACCGCGGGCCATTATAGCAACCGCTACAACCATTTTTCTTAGAGAGAAAAACTTTTTCTATGTGAGAAAAAAATGAAGTTCATATGTCTTATTAGGGGAAAGTCGGCACCTACGACCCACTTTCTTATGCAACGAGCGTGTGTTACAACACGATACAATATTTTATGTTCAAAGTTCTGCAGTTCGTGGCTTCAGGTCGTGGCTTGTTCTCAAGGAAAAATGCGGTGCAAACGTCTGGAATCTCAACTGTTGCATAGGCCTATATGAATGCCGTGTCACTGAACCCTTTTGCGCCGCAGGCAGCAATAAACGCAATGATCGTGGGGCGCTTCACTGTAGTAAGCTTTTATACATTTATATTGAGCGCACTTGGAGATCGTTTAGACTCCAAGTCTAGATCGTCATTTTCGGCTTTGCGTAAATTTATTGGTCTTTTACCATTTCCTCCAACTCGCAAGTCGTAAAAGTGGTAAACGGGGCCTCACAAGTGAATTAGCCTGGCTCCAGGGATGCCGGAACAGCGGCACGGCAAGAGGGCAGTAAATGAGCTGAGGGCAATAAAAACTTACAAAAGAAACAAAAACAATTTTTTGTAAGTGGGGTCAATATTGTTGTTTGACAAAAGCAAGCACAAATTATGCTCGTCATGCACCCCCATACCGGCAACCTTGCTGGGGCCTCGCATCAGCTGAATTAATTCTTGGTCGACAGCAAACCTAGAGATTTTGAATGCATTTATTTGCAATTCTGTTTTCATTTATTATAATTCAAACTCATGATGTTTTATTGCAATTGAAAATGATAGACCGTCGTAATAAATAATTTCTTTTGTTTTCACTAGAACATTTTTGTTACGGTTGAAAAAAAAATTATCTTGTTTAGTTGACCAGCACCTTCCTCAGCAAAGTACCTTACCCAAAGTGTTAGGGTAAAAATTTCCAACTTGTAAGGGCAAAACAAGAAGCAAATATCATCGGAATTGGCAAAGTTGTTTCATTAAAGGATTTATCCAACATACATCAAAAACAAATGTTAAACAGCAGTATAGCGGTATAAACAGTCTGGAAGGGACCGCACAACTACTGAAGTGTACGTATGGTGAGTTCATGGCAACGATGATTCATGGCTTTGAAGTTGTTTGCAAAATCATGAGAGTTTTATTCAAGCGAACATAAAATTTTTTCTTAATGCTTATCTTAATGCAACCGTTTGTTCGAATTAGGGTATTGATAATAATGACGGGAAGCTCTTTTCTACTAGAAAAGCGAGTGCTATAACCAACTTACGTATATTATTTTAGGAGCTTCCACACACCTTAAAGATGAAAGTTCGAACTTTCGGGACTTTTTCCAGGACCATCGACTGAAGCAAAGATTTGATGTTTACCCTGAATTAATATTTGTTGATGCTACTTACAAAATTCCTTAACTCCGTTTGCCAGTGTACCTCACCTTATCTTAGGGGTCTCAAGCAAGTGGCCCGAATAAGGCCCACAAGGGTGTCTTGTGCGGCCCACGATGCTTTTGGTAATTTTCAAATAATTAACATTTACCTTATTTAGTTTATTCATCGGTGCTTAAAAGTGCTCGGCTAACGAGTAAACAAGTTCCTTTTAAACGAACATAGAGACAGCTAAAAACGATTTGCCTATACCTCATGCTACCTTTCGCAGGAAATAAGATGTAGAACCTGTTTCTAGTGAGGATTAGTTACCGCCAGTATTGCGTAAGCGTCGTATGCGGCCTTTGGTTTGTCATAATGCGGCCATCGGGTTACTTTATAAGTCCTCATCCTCATTTGTCCCCCCTCCCCTCTTCAACGGGGTCTTGAAATGAATAGTCTTAGTTGCATAGTTTTAACTCTTGTGTCACAAAAACATACATGATGAGTAAATGATGGAGCAGGTTTACTTGATCCTTCTTTTAGGTAAACTTTTTGCCTTTTGTTCCAGTGAGTTGTTTGTTTCCGGTTATACCTGGTGCGATTGTTGCTTTCTTGAGGTTCATACAGGTTGCAGCTGGTCGCAAAGTCTTCCGTGTTGCAAGTTACTGTGTTTGGGTTTGCCGTACATAACGATAGCTCAGTACAAGCGTTCTGTGGTATCATGTCATGCCTTGTTTGAGGAATTAAGTGCTTGGCGTAACTTAAATGCACAAGGCCCCATAAATTTTACGGTAAGTGGACGAACAGCACGGCACGCAGTTGCCAAAATGTTCTAGTGAAATAAAACAAATTATTTATTACGAGCAGGGCCGGATTAAATGAACGCGAGGCCCCGGGCGAAGTGGCGACCGCGAGGTCCCCTAAGCACTAAGCGAAAACGCGTAGCGTTTCACATGCCCTCGTTTCAACTTTGCAGATGCACCAGTGAAAAACGTCAAAACTGATACCATTTGGCAGCCTTCACTTCAGAGTCAATTGGGAGTGACCAATGATCATGTACGGCGGTTTGTACGTGGTTAATTTGTTCAAACAGAAAGTTGTATCACAAAAAAACGATATTTTGGCTACCATGACACTACACAGCAATCTTGACTGTCATAGACTCTCTGACCATATTCACTGCATAAATCGCTGCGTTGATGTGGATGGCATAGATCCTAGAGCTGTTTGTCCTTGGTACTTGCTACCAAGATCTGTTTTTTAGTCGACCTACGTTTCGAGCTTTAATTATAAACAATCGCGTTAAAACTGGTTTTTTTGAAGTGCTAAATTCATCAGCAACTTCAATGTGTTCAATAATATAAAGACAACTTTACAGTACAGTGTTTACATGCGCACATCAGGTGAAAAAGTACGAATATCGGATGAAGGACAAAGCAGAACGTGTTCCATCGGTTTCGATGGGCGTCAGAAGGGATTTTGAAATTTTCAGCAAAAGAAGGTTGTTTTCTTAGTTTGTAGTGGGAAATGGCTCCCATCTGCAAAAATCCCCTAGTGCCCCCCACCTGGAAAAAATCCTTCCGACGCCCATGTCGGTTTCATATCTGCATATAAGATCACTGTCGGGGTTATATATATATCAGGGCTTCTCAAACTATGGGTCGTGGCCCCATGTAATTTTCTGGCCGCGAAACAAACAAATTAGATATAAAAGTTTACACGTATGATTAACATCTAGGCCAGTGTTTCTCAAAATTTTTCATTCAATCGCCCCCTTTTCACACTCGACACGTTGTTTTCGCCCCCCAAGCCTGATAAAGCAAACACAATGCAGTAAATTTTAAGAATTTCATTTAAAGAAATTATTAAATAGCTGAACTAAGCAATTAAAAACTGAACTAACCAATATTGTATTTCGACGCTAATGTTACGTTCAGAATTCTTGTGGAAATACTCCAGGGCTACGGAGCCGGAGCGCCGGGGCTGAACATTCTCCCTGGAGCCGGATCTCAAATTAAAAATCAAAAGGAGCCGGAGAACAGTTTAAAAATTTAGGACCAGAGCCGAAGTTATGGCCATTTGAGAGTTAGCTCCAGCTCTGGGTCGTTTCGTAGATACTAACGGTTTTCCCAAATAGACTTACGTGTGCTCTATACAGCATACTAGACACGATTGCTATGAGTTACGACACCAGACTGCAGCAAGGGATCTGCAAGCCTTTGATGTTTCTTTGATTTAATATAATCGCTAACGCTGTGACATCGTAGTTGGCATGCGTGATGTTACTTGATAAAAAATGGTTCTCAAACACTGTTCGAAGAGCCGCATGCAGCTCTCAAGTATCCTTTGTGCGGCTTTTGGCAATCTTTCTGTAACAGATTCTATTTGAAGAAGAGCTGATGATGCCTACTTCGTAGGCGAAATATATACTCTGTAAGAGCTCAATAATGCAGTGGTTCCCAACCTTTTTAGCCTTTCGGCACCCTGCAAAAGAAAAATATAATTTGCGGCACCCATAGAAATTTGGTTTGAGGTTTGGCAACATTGTTAAAATATCTTTTCAATGATATATTGAAAAACGTATTAGCTCGCGACACCCCTGGGTATTGTAAATGGCACCCCGGTTGGGAACCATTGGCTTAGTGTCTGATTCTTTGCTGCAAAAGGATTCCTTTCGGTAGGCAGTGCCTTTCAGTAACACCTCGAATATTTTGTGCAACAGACATGGTTAGTGCAATAAAACAAAACATGTTAATTGACTTGTGGTAAAATTTGTTTGTGTGGCTTTCTAAAAATTCATAGGTCAGGATTTGGCTGCATTCAGCGAAATGGTTGAGAACCTCTGTTGTAGAAGTAAGAAAAACGTTAACTACCACAACATCGTACTTTCTAGTTAGAATGATCAAACCGGATCTATAGTAGTGTAGCGATCTGAAAAGAACTGAGCTATAACGAGTAGGTATGTAATAAAATATCCACAGCTTTTATAGCTGTGTAGTCATGCTGTTAGAAAAAAGATAATAAATCAGAAGTTTTCAGCTATTTTAAAAAGTCAAATGTGAATTTCTTGCTAGAGGTCATATTATCTCTTTTAACAAAGGGTTTTTAAACGCATCTTCACATTTGTGTTAATGCCAGTGTGTGCGTGTTTGAAAGAACACATGAGAATCGACTGTGTTTTGCGCTCTATTAATCGTTTGCCCGGGCAGCGCTGTTAGATGGAATCGTCAAGACTCCAACAGGCAAAGCATACGAGTGCGAAACACTTGGTCAATCGGAACTGGTCTGTGTTTAAATGCTCGGACACAAACGTAGTTTTCCAAACAGCTATTTTCTTGATTCTGATCGTTAGAAATAACAAAAGGTCCCCAGGCATTGACGGCAAAACCAGCGACTGCCTTTGCAGAAATTGTTTATATTACCGCTACTTTGAGTTACGTTTCTGCTAGTACAGTAACTTTTTTCTGAATCGTCTGAACCTGTGATTGTTTTTCCTCGCTGATTTCCTCATGGAAAGAGCGCTGCTTGTAAAAAACTACTTAAATACTCAAAAAAGTTTGGTATATTCATTTAGTTTTGAGCACTTGATTTAATTCATTTTTCATTCAACGTGATGCACACCAAGACAATTAAAATATTAATGTGTGAAAACAACAGAGGCCGGAGTTGGGCCTGAGCCATGAAAAAAAAGAATTCTGGAGCCACACTCATTAAAGCCAAGAGCTCCGGAGCTGGAGCAATATTCATGAAAAGGAAAGCTCTGGAATCGGAGCTGTGACATTTTTACGACGGCTCCGCAGCCCTGAAAAAATCCACACTGTAGCGGGGCACGTAGACGATACAGAGTAAAAATTCAACAGATAAACTGCTTCAGCAACAACCTACAATGAGTAATTATAAATCAAAATTTGAAGGAATCTAACAAGTCACAATAGTAGGATACTGAAGTTAACTCAATGATCGATTAGTAATTGAGCATTTTCGCCCCCTTGATGTTTTTTCGCCCCCAAGGGGGTGATTCCGCCCACTTTAAGAAACACTGATCTAGGCTATCCATGGAAGGTCGCATAGAAAAACTTTTTTTAACATGGGGCCGCTGAACAAAAAAATTTGAGGAACCCTGATATATATAATGTTGTTGTCTCTAGTGCCAATTCAAGAAACTGGTGAAACAAGGGTTAGGACTAATTGTTCAAATTTCGATGTTTCCCTATGCCTACAAATTAAAAAATAAATTTCAATTAGAGGAAGAAGGCATTGGGATTATATTTTTGTGGGATTTTTGACCCCGCTGCAGTTGAACATTGAACAAAATTTCCTATAAGAAATGTTCTGCTACAATTTAATGAGAGATATTATCAACGGATTATATAACCAGTGTTAGGTCGTCGAAATGTTAATGTTTGCACTGCAGAAGGCAATTTGGAAGAGGAACTATAATTAAATCAGTATTAGATTATCGTTTCAATTCAAATAAGCACACTCATACGTTTTTGTTCGTAACGCAAGCTTTCTGGGTTTTACTGTAGGAATATGTTTTTTTGTGTGCAATCGGGTTGTATTTGAAATCACTGAATGGGAGCCTTTCATGTGATTGTTGAACACAAACATCATGGCAGGTAATGCAGCGAGACAGTGACACTGCTGATACCGGTAATCCACGTATAGTTTTATCCTGCGTGAAAGGAAGCATCCACAAATTTGAAAAATCCGTTGTTAGTGAGACTGTGATCAGCGTGCTGAGTGAATACCTTTAATCAAACGTCTCTTATGCAGGCTGCTTTTCACACAATGTAAAACACGTGGCTTGTTAGAATACGTCTATGGTCTATGCAGACTTGTGGGAATACGTCTTTTTCGTTAAGGTTTACTTCAGACTTCTTAGTGAGCACTAAGTGCAAAACTATATTTGCTGTGGCGAGTGTTCGTAATTCAGCTGCTTAGTTTTTTTAAATCTGCGTGGTGTTCTCACTTTAGTAAATTGTCCGATAGTCTTGTTAACATTAGTTCTAATTCTCATTACCTGAAACAGTTTTGCGAGAGTGCCAAAATTTTTTTTATTTTTGCCGCTCATGTTGTTCCGGCCGTTGACTATTCTTAAATATGACTTATTTACAGAAAGTGCTCGGAAAAACGCATTTTTGGGTAGTTTATGAAAAGAAAAGGAATAACGGATAGCCGAAGTGTAAAAAACATTTCAGACTTAAGATTGATGATTGAGGTTCAACCAGCAGCACAGGCTAATGGGGTAGAAGGGGTAAAGCGTTTTATGAACGTCCATTTGCATTGCATCGTTACTAACCTGAGAAGGATACGCAAAATTTCGACGTTGCCAACACCCCTGGAAAAATTTCAGCGGACGCCCATGGATGCACTGCTTTTGATCTAATTCTTGAGGCAACAAGCGTGGTTCAATTACTTTAAGTCATTCAAAAACGATAAATGCCAAAGTTGTCAGTTTCCTTAACGTACACACGAAACGCAGTCATCAAAAAACAATTTTGACGCGTGGTGAACAGTTTAAAAACATGAAAAACCAGCAAAAGAATGTTTTGATATTCAATCGCGAGGCCCCGGGCATTTGCCCGGTTTCCCCAATGGTTAATCCGGCCCTGATTACGAGGGTTTATCATTTTCAATTGCAAAAAAAACATCATGAGTTTAAATTAGAATAAATGAAAACCGAATTGCAAATAAATGCATTCAAAATCTCTAGGTTTGCTGTCGACCAAGAATTAATTTAGCTAATGCGAGGCCCCAGCAGGGTTGCCGGTATGGGGGTGCATGAGGAGGGCACTTGCCCCCTGCTTTTTGAAAGGGGTGGCAACGGGTGCACAGGTGCCCTTACTTAACAGTATCATAAGAAATTTCATGATTTATCATTATCAAGATTGAATTGAAACAAATTTTCCATGATTTCTTTCATAATTTCTGGGGTCAACATTGTTGTTTGACAAAAGCAAGCATAACTGCTTACAATTTTTTTGTTTTGTTGTAATTTTCCATTGCCCTCAACTCATTTACTGCCCTTTTCCCGTGCCACTTTTCCGGCATCCCTGGGCCCCAGGCTAATCCACTTATGAGGGCCCGTTTACCACTTTTACGACTTGCGAGCTGGAGGAAATAGTAAAAGGCCAATAAATTTACGCAAAGCCGAAAATGACGATCTAGACTTGGAGTCTAAACGATCTCCAGGTGCGCTCAATATAAATGCATAAAACCTTACTACAGTGAAGCGCCCCACGATCATTGCGTTTATTGCTGCCTGCGGCGCAAAAGGGTTCAATGACATGGCATTCATATAGGCCTATGCAACTGTTGAGATTCCAGACGTTTGCACCGCACTTTTCCTTGAGAACAAGCCACGACCTCAAGCCACGAACTGCAGAACTTTGAACATAAAATATTGTATCGTGTTGTAACACACGCTCGTTGCATAAGAAAGTGGGTCGTAGGTGCCGACTCTTTCCTAATAAAACATACAAACTTCATTTTTTCTCACTTAGAAAAAGTACATACGGTGTTTTTCTCACCTTTCCAGTTGCTTTGTACTTTCTTCCACCATGAATACAAGAGAACTTCACTGCATAGAACTTATGCAGAGGATTAATACTTCGTCTAGTAGTGGTTTTCAACCTGGAGTTGCGGCGCTCTGAAGGTCGTGAACCATTTTTAGGAGGGGTTGCGAGCAGATATTTTATGTACACAACTGCATTACATTTGTTTTACTGGAGTTTTAGATGCGGTTCGTTTGGCTGTAGCGGATTGCCAGAGCCGGTCCTGGCAGATGCGGGACCTAATGCAAGACCTGGGCGCGGGGCCCAATGCAAGATTTAGGCGCGGGGCCTATCTGAGCAGTGATTTTATGACGTCTTCGTGTTCATTCAACCGTGTTACGATCGGCTTAAGGCCGGCCCTGCGCATTCCTATATTGGGTCGCGGTACAAAAAAGGTTGAAACCCACTAATCGAGTACACCCGCCACCTACTTTTCTGTTCAAATATACTTTTCGTTTTCAAAAGACTGTTGTAACATGCAAAAGTAGTGTAAATTTAGCGATTGCAATAGTCAAGCCTATGCCTTCTCCCTGCTCTCTGTAGAACAATGTGTACATCTTATCTCACATATACCCCAGCAACACTTACGTGCATAACTTACATAAGAACATACATTTTAGATGCCCTATAGCACACCTATAAAGAGTATGCACATCGCATGCATTTTATGCTGCAGATTTTGTAGATACTGCAAGGCCACCAACAGCGTACAGCCGCAAAGATTCTAAGTGTCATACAAACGCAACGGTGCATATTTAACTCACAGCGTGACTTTTTACACCTTCTTATGATTCTTATGCCTGCATGTCTTGCACACCCTAAAACCCAGTATGACCGTTATACATTTATGTGCTCTTTGGTTTTCTGCTCAGCGCTGCACTCCAGTTTACACCGATAAGTAAGCCTACATTATTCCGCAACCATGTGCATTGTGCATCACGGCAAAGACGCTCTTTCGCCATTCTCACTCTCACAGCTCAACGACGTGCTTCAGCGCAAAAATGCTCTTCACCTCTCTCACCGCTCTTAACGACGTTAACCGCGTCGCACCGCTGCACACCATCGCTTCCACCAATCACAGGGCGCCCTGATGACAGTGCCGTACGGCTAGCCCCAGAAACTAGCCATACGGTGCTGTACGGCTAGACACTGCCTAGATTTTAACACCATCAATGAGTTCACATTCATAATTTCATTTATTAATACTACCCATTGTTGCTCTTAAACCAATCCTAACAATGCTAGTCTATAAAACAAAACAAAACAGCATTCAAAACAACACACTTACGTAAAATATGTCATTTATATTGAAATGACTGACTAAAAGTTCAGTCTAACAAGTCAGTGTCACAAAACAACAATTTTGCATATCATGTTTAAGAGAGAAAAAAGCTACAATATCTGGCTTTGCATCATCCAACAACCAGTCAATGCACTTGTAGGCACACGTATAATAGGCCTGAAGACTGCAATGCCTGGTGTAGACTACAGTTCAGACTAAAAGAGCAAGAGTGCTCTAGCTAGTCTAGACTAGAGATCACAGCAGGCCTGCACTAGCTAGCGTTAGTCAAGGTACGCAGCAAACAACGTCCTTAATGTATACAGTAGGCTACTGAAAGAGTCGTATCTTGCCACATCAGGAACAGATTCAGGCTGACAAACTTTGGTTGCCTGGAAAAGGCAGAGCTCCGTAAATAGCGGAGCTTGGTTGCGGAGGTTTGATGACGTAACCGGAGTGGAAGAAAGTTGAGTTGCAAAAGGAACAAACGTAAAAAGAAACAAAGTAAAAATATTTTATTATTAAAAATAAATATGCGCTTCCCCCAAACATTTAATACATAGATACTTGCGATGTTTAAAAGTTTTATACATTCACAAGTTTTAAAACCTATTTTTTGACCCAAAGCGTTATGAAACACAGATTAGCAAAAAATTTTAAACGTCAGAATATACTTATTTTAACGCAATGTAATATCACCTTTTGCAATAAAATTATTTTTACTACTGTTTAGTTCTCATTTCTCAACGAAAAATATCAGTTTTAGCGACTCCGGTTATGTCATCAAACCTCCGCAACCAAGCTCCGCTCTTCACGGAGCTCCGCCATTTACAGGGTACCCAAACTTGGCATATCCAATTAGCAGAACTCTTTAACGACCGCGCGAGCCAATAAAGTGGCTCGCACTTTTTTGGCCATAAATCGCCAGCCGCTTGAGCTACAGAGCTGTTCAAACCCTCTACGGATTCAGCAAGTCCTCTAGTTGACAACGAAAAAAAAAATTTATTTTTGGTTTGACGTTTGCTGGGGGGAACGTCACAAGTGGAGGTGTTTTTGCATTTTTTGGCCACCTTTACCTGGCCCTAGCCCCCAACCCATTGACCCATTCTTTTGGGTCAAGTTTTTTTCGGAAACTAGGCAAAAATCCGCGTCTTTAGAGACCTTGAATGGCTTTCTAGCATATCTGTAGCCAAAATTATGGATAAAAAAACAAAAATTGGTGAAACTTTCTGCACCCACAAACCCCAATTTGGCTTGGAACACACCCCTTCTCTAAATGGACAACACACGCCAGCGGATCGAGCAAGAGAGCTGTTCAAATCCGCTTTGAATCGGGAAACACATGTAGTTTAGACTGAAAAAAACAATTTTCACCGTGCGATTCCGGCCTTTCTGGCCATGTTTACAAAACCACAGGATGTTTTGACGTCAACGTCCCGTGGGAGTTCAAAAATCAAGCCGAATCATTTGCTCGAATCCGCGCGAGGTTTAAATGCAATCTAGGCTTAGTACGAGCTTTTAGAGGGTTTGATGGACATTCTAGCGTTTCTAGTTGATAAGTTATGGCAAAAATGGTAGAACATTAATTTGGAAAATCGCCACTAATCCCTGCAAATCCCCTCGGAGTTTCCTGCCATATTTGGAATATTTTTGGCATAACTTTTGAACCAGAAACGCTAGAAACTCAATCAAGGGCCCTAAAAACGCGTATTCTCGCTTAGAAACCAAAAATATTGTAAGACAAAATAATGGCGCGTTGGATCAGATGATGACGTCATAAAATTGACCAAAAACATACCTCTGTCATGATCCCAGTGGCCCAAAACCCCCACCCAAATTTAAATTATTTTTTTAATTCTAAACTACACGACTCTACTAGGCATTACAGGGTTTGAACAGCTCTCTAGCTCAATCTACCGCCGAGTTATAGCTGGCCAAAGTTTTCCCTGAAAGGGAAAAATACGCCTTTTTTGAAACCTTTTGAATTTTGCCCAAAACTGGGTTTTTAACTCATAATTTTGGCTACAGATGTGCTAGCAGGTCAGTCAAAGGCTCTACAGACGCGGATTTTGGCCTATTTTTCGAGAAAAGTTTGCTTCAAAAGAATAGGTCAATAGTTTAGAGCCCAGGGCCAGGTAAAGGTGGCCAAAAATTTGAAAACATGCCCCCATTGTGACGTCACCACCACAAAACGCCAAAAAGGAAACGAAAAAAATTTTTTTTTCGATCTCAACTAGAAGACTTGCTGAATCCGTAGAGGGTTTGAACAGCTCTCTAGCTCTAGCGGCTGGCGATTTTTGGCCAATAAAGGGCCGGTCAATCGCGGCCGTTAAAGGGTTAAGAGGAGGAATAGGATTACATTACGGTACAGAGATTGCGCCGTAGACAGGCTTGGAGTCATGGCACAGAAGGCTGAAAGATGCTTCTGAAGATAATGAATGATTGATCGCTCAATGTGCAAGAACGTTGAAGGCTCTGCCTTTGTTGATTTTTCGTGAACTGTTACGCTCTGTTTAATTCCCGTGGCTTCTCTCTGGCACTCGTCATCGCGGACGTGTGTTATCTCCTGAGGAAAACTGTTTTTGTTAGACCGCTGCCAAACGCAGATTTTCTTAGCAGTGACTGGTTTATGAGGCTCTGGGAAGGTCAGCCTTTTCGCTTCGAAAAATTTTTTAGTAATGTCGTTGCAGCTAGCCACAGTTCGTGTGTTTTTCTTTGCTTGTTTCCAAGTGCCATCAATTCGCTTGTAAGATTTGTCTTAACATTTACAGGACTGATGATGGGTTGGAAAACGCGAAACTAGTTTTCCGGTCAATAAACTGTGACTGATTTACTTTCCGCTATCTTTGTGGCCTTTAACTTATTCCAGAAGTGTTAATCCTCGAAACATCGATAAAAGCGTTTCGGATATCCGTATCCGGTTGCAAACTCACTATCCTGCCGGATATCCAACCGGCAAACCGGATAGTGATCATCTCTGATATGTGTCGGTAGCTTGGTGTCTTCCTTTCTCCTTGCTTTGGTCGACTTTGCTTACATGTGGCGGTCACGCTGGCGTGACTGTTGCAATTGCTTGTGTCTTGTTGATAGCGGGACAGGAACGGGTTCGGATTGAAAGTTTGCAAAATAGGGTTGGATTCGGGCTCAAAAAATCAGAGTCCGCACACCTCTTGTTTGGACATGGAGTTGCCAGGAATTCCTCACAAGGAGACACACACTTCAGATGGAGTCGTGCTGCTATGGACTCGCTCTGAGCTCGCATAATCAACAGGGTTGGGGAGTCGGTGTCGGAGTCGCAAGGAGTCGTAGGTTTTTGGGTTGAGTCGGATGCTGAGAACACTAAGAGTCAGAGTCGGATTTTTTTATCCGACTCTTTATCCGATTTTTTTATCCGACTAGGCCAGTCCATTTGAATCACTTTTTCAGATCGCACTTCTATTTCCAAGTTACTGTAGGTATCCTAATTCGTGCCCGTTGAAATGATAAATATTATTTCTTTTGAAACATTTCATTGAAACATATAATTCTTGCTGTGTGGGCTTCCACGATTTCCATCGATTGCTAGTTGCTGCAAAATTCTCGACAGCCAAACTTTTTCATGATATGTTAAGGAGTTGGAGTCGGAAATTTTAGAAAGGTCGGAGTCGGTCTTGGAAATTTTGGAAAGGTCGGATTTGGACTCGTTGATTTTACCTCCGTCTCTGCAACCCTGATAATTTAGATAATAAAAGTAAAAACAATTTCAAGATTGCATATATTGAATTTCCACAATTTTCACTCACTTAAAATGCTGCTGCCTGTTGTAGCCAATGTAATAATGAGCTGCCAAGTAGGACGTTCAGCGTCACAGCAACCAAGCATAGCCTATACTGTGCAATTTCTCTGTCCCTAAGGTTGAAACAAACAATTGAAACACACGAAAGAGCAAATACACCATACACTGTTTTTACATGGCCATTAACACCTTCTCATGCTTCTTATATCAAGCAACAAGGTAGACCTAATTAGTAATTTGCCGTCAAGGACACGTTACAGAAGTGCAACTCTCCGCAAAATACACGTTTCGAATCAACAATAGGCTACGCAAAATTTGTTGTTGTTCATTATGTGACAAAGTTCGAAAAGTGATCTGGTTGCCAAGCCTAAAATGGATTTGCTTAGCTGGTAAGCAGCAAAGGTTGCCTGGGATACGGGGTGCCGGAATTGAATCCGGCAGGGTTCTACGTTTTTCTTTCGAAACCGGATGCGGACCCAGGGTCAAAATTTCGTGAAAAATCGAATCGGGTTCGGAGTCACTTTTCAATTTCGGCAGAAGCAGGAAGTTGCGTGGTCATTTCTTTCTAAAATCATGGACAAATTTTAGTTGGATCGACGGTAGCCGCAGCCTGGACAGGATTCGGATTCAAAATTTCAAAAATTTCCAGACCCGCAGCCGGATCCGCTTAGAAAAAAAATTAGAACAGTAGCGGAGTCAGAATCTGAACAGCAGATTGGGAAATTTCTGCCAAATGCTTTAGACACATTTACTGCATGAATGCTGAAAATACTGGGACACCCTTGTTCACATAATAGGACAATGAACAATGATTTATTGTTTCATCTGACTCAGCCAACAAGCAGAACTGGCCTACGTCACAGTGGGTTTGAGCAAAAATATGCACAAATCATTGCCAGGTTGTGGCTTGAAACCAAATTGTTTGTCTGTGGTGACCGCAAATGGTGAAATACATGACAAAATGCAATGTTAAAACAAATTTGGAAAATATAGTTGCAAGAGAAACACTTCTAGTCTATAGTTTCCAGCATCACCTACAGCAAGCCTGTGCAGCATACGGCCCGCGTTGGCCTGTGCGAGCTTTCTCAATTGCAGAAAATGTTGCAAAAGCCTAGCTTAGGGTATAATTAATTGTCGTTCTAGAGTTTTGTCCAGATTACTGTAGGCCTACAACTAAATAGACTTTCGGAGGCTGCTGAAAATTTATATTGATCAATTTGCCCCTTCCAGCTTTCTGCATTCTATAGGACTGAACTAGAGTAAGTTCCGATTTAATTTTAACAGTAGGTACTGTTGCGATCGGAAAGTCCGAGCGACAAGTGCGCAGAGCTTCACACTGTGGCAGCAAGCAACAACAGAGATCACATGCCGCGATCAGTGGCGTACGCAGAAAATATCCGAGGGGTGGCAAAGCACAGTCGTAGCCAAGGGGGGGGGGGGGACAAAGGGCCCATGTCCCTTCAAAATTTTTAGAAAATATAGTCAGTTTGTGCTTTGAGAGGCGTTTTTCTAAACAAAATAGTGTTATTCGTCTAAATTAAACATTTTGGCATACACCAGAGGTGATCATGGGCAGGATCAGGATTGGATATCCTGCAGGATACTTGCGAGTTTTTTTTGATCAGGATTGGATTTGGATATTTAGTTTTGACAAAAATTTGATCAGGATATGATCAAGATGTTTGTTTGACTTCTGTAACGAAATTTTCCTGAGAGTGATTCAAGATGTCACAAGTGATGGTGCTGTTATTTTCTTTCCTATTATGATATTTATATTTACAAAAAATCAAAATGATTTCGTCAGTATGTGCTGCACACATCACAATTGATGATAACTCGTCTTACTTTATCGTAAATGTTTTCCAGCGAGATGGAAGTAGTAAGTTGCTCTTGCTAGTATGCTGCTTTGTTTTGTTGTGCTGAGTCATGTCAAGCGGCATACTGTATGTGTGTGTTGTGTAAGCTAACACAGTCCAATTCATGGGTGGCCAACTTTTCTTTCACTGGGATCGACTAGAAAATTTCCTGACAGGTCGCGATCGACCAGTTGGTAATATAATCACAAATACAAAATGCCAAATTTGAACATCACATGTGCAAATGCAGTGTACCATCGCCTTATAAGTAAGTGATGCACAGATAGAAGGCAAATAAAGTGTCTGTTACACCTGAACCACGATTGCCACGCAATAATTGAAAAACGTATTACAATAACTTCGCTGCATCTGCCTAGCTAGCCTATGGTCAGCCATCACAAGAGGCACCAAACAATATACGTGACCAACCAATTGGTGGATAATTTTTACGTACTTTCTGGAATATTGGTTGAAAAATGTTCTTTTTAGGCAGCTTGTCAATTCAATGCAAAATCAGGTGCAATCGACCAAGTGACACTCGGCGATCAACCGGTTGATGCGATCGACCCGTTCGCCACACCTGGTCTATTTCAGTGAGTGCATTTCTTTTGGTTAGAATTTTGAACATTCTACCTCAAGTTTTGTGCAGTCAACCTTTGCTAAAAGACAATTTGAGTTGGTAGTTTTTATAAGCTACATAATTTCAATATATTTTAGTGTGATCTTGTACTCTCAGTGTTACAAAATCTATGTTGAGTAGCAATAGAGATCACGCGCCGCGATCACTCTACTGCTACTAGGGTGCGTTGTCTTTATATACTTTCCAGAGATCCTTATCTCTCATTTGTGGTACCCGTGATCGCATGTGATGGTACTCGTACCATTACATCACTTCCTCCTTTAACCGACAACGCATCCCTACGGCCGAAGGTTCGCAGG
>Ga0210059_1000904_pt1 | contig 42146 bp, 17 predicted proteins | sample Ectturendosymbi2_FD_188042 | JGI IMG/M metagenome (GOLD analysis project Ga0210059, IMG submission 188042) | Ecteinascidia turbinata endosymbiont from Florida, USA - Sample 2 (SPAdes) (version 2) | ecosystem: Host-associated > Tunicates > Ascidians > Unclassified | place: Key West, Florida... | reverse complement strand
GGGGTAGAGTCCCTGCAACGTATTTAACTCATCTGAAGGTACTTCATAACCGTTCGATACGCTGTATTTGTAAAATATCTAGAGCTGCTCACGTCCCAATGCTAGATCTATATCACTCATGCAAAATATTTCAGATTAATCAAATATATGAATACGAATTAGGAAAATTTATGTACAAAATAGTTCACAACTGCTTTCCAAGTTTCATCTCCAATTGTTATTCTCATATTAATGAAAGACATAATTATCCCACTAGAATAGCTACTAATAACAATCTCACTACAACTTCATCAAAAAAATCTTTAACACGAAGATCTATACAATACACAGGACCAAGGCTCTGGAACAATATTCCCAAAAACTTAAGAAACAAATCATTCCTAGCCTTTTGTCCAACATACAAAAAATATTTACTGGATCAAGTTGTGTTGTAATATATCTATCTATAGGGAAATAATTACTTAAATTTTTGCTTGTATGTTCCAGTTCTGTTTAATGTTAACGATTCTTTTGATTTTGCTAGTCGATGCAGCTGATTTTTCACTGAACTAAAACTTACCAAAAACGTGCTCTATTTGTCGCAGTGTCCTGTTTCACAAATTTATCGGTGACCCCCTTGGTCTGCTTAATGTGCTAAATTACATTACATTGCTGCCTGCTGTTGTTTTTTTTTGTTTTTTTTACGCGTTGTGTGTCTTTTGTGTTGCGTTTTGTTTACGTTTGTTTACTCTTGTTTATGTGCCATTTGTTTTGTTTGTGTTGCGTTATTAGGGGCTTAATTCGATGACCTTGCGGTCCCTCACCCCATAACAATAAACTTCTTCACTTCGACTCCACCGGAATTGAAAATGACTAAATGGAAAAAATGCTATTTAATCAGTGCAATAAAAACTTTTGTGCGAAAACGTGCTTTTGGATCAATTCTTGAATTAGTCTGCTCATCACAGTCACGTCACAACAAAACTGACCTTTATGAGCTACATTTCCACTGCAACATTATTTTTGCTTAGAAATCATAGAAAGCCATTCGGTTACTAAAGATTTCTACAAAATCCCAGTAACGGCTTCTGAGAGAAAGTTCATTCTCTTCCACATTGATGTTTATTGCAAAAGCAAAATCCCATACTAAAGCTGGCTCGGGGAAAGCGTTGGAAGTGGGTTTTCGAAACTCAGCAGAAGTTCAACACTCACATCAATATTGCAATAAATCTTGTTTGGGCTTTGCTCAGTAGAAGTGCTGAAGAAGCGCGTCTAAAACCGGTTTGGTGGGCGCTGTTTGCTTGATGTATCGCGGACAAAGTTCAAACGCCTGGCCACTTTGCACCATCGTGCTTGAAAATACTCAAACTTGTGTTTCCTGCCGCGAGGTGTAGTGGTCCATCACACACTGAAACCACAGCGCGTTTGATCTCGCCTTGTTTTGCACACAGAATGCACCTCTTCCACTACGTATAAATGATTCTTTGGTGATTTCATGAGGGGCTTCGAACTACCTGATTAAACTTGGCTGAACTGATAGGCATGATCAAAGGCAAGATTAGTCAACGAAGGTTTATTCCGGGATGGAAAAACGCAAAAGTTAAAGTCGAAAATGCTTCTTGGGTTTCGAAGGACTGCGGCTAATACGACCAAGTGCTGGGTGTGTTACAAGAACGACCGCGCAAATCAATTGCAGGTTTACTATGCGTTGTTGTTTACGACAGCGGCTCATAAAATCGGCAAGAACGTTTACGTGTTTCTGCAAAGCTGCACTTGACAATTCCAAAGAAATGATTGTGTTTTACAAAGCTGTACACGATCGACTCTACAGTACAAGCAGGAAACGTGATGGCGTTTTCTGTCAAAAGTAAGATGTTCCACGGTTCAAACGCATGAGGTAAGTTTCGGTTGAAGAACATCGGCAATACTAATTACCAATTACTAATTACCAAAATACCAAATATTAATTACTAAATACTAATTACCAATTCCAGTGCTCGGAACGAAACCCAAGGAGTGGTGCATTTTTGTTCAATTTATATATTTGAAGGTGTTTAGTCAGCTATGTCCAATGGAAACTGCGTACTAGGCCAAAAATTATATCACTACCTTCGTGAGGGCCGCACATCGAATGACATATTGATGAGAGCCGCACACTGAATGACTTTTACTTTGATCTTAGCAAAATAAATTTAATTCAGGTTGTTGCGCTGAAAGCGTTCGAATCCTAACTGCAATGGCAAAGACTGTTTGGCACCTTTAACAATTCCGTAAGTGTGATTTAATAGGCAATTTTAAAACCAATGTAACAAGGGTAGAAATCACAAAACTAGTAAAACGCTTTCACCAGGTGTCAGTGGACATACAGAAATCTCCCAGGATGTAGTACAGACGTGTCAAAGCAGCACTGACGACCACCTTTATCGAAAATGTCAAATTTAATATTATCAAAATAAGGACAGGTTGTCAGTGTTTTGGCGACCTGTACTACAGCGAAAACCTACACTGGGCCACACAAAACCTTCGCCTGGGCTTCATGCGGACCGCGAGGTGGACATAGCTGTTTTTCGTCGTTTGTTTACCCCATATATTTGGGACCAATCTCATCAAATACTTATACTCCAGTACAGTGGTCCCCAGCCCCCAGGGTCGCGAATCATTTAATACCGGGCCGTGAAATTACAAAGTGTATACATGGTGGTGACACCACTCGCTTTCTGGGCATGTGATTGGCGGATTCTTCCCATGGAAACACTGTTGCGAGAGTACTCCCGGGCTGTGATAAAGTTGCCAAGCGTAGACCGGTCGGCGGTAACAAAGTTTGGGACCACTGCTCCAGTACATTGCAAATAGTCGATTGTCCGCAGATGTTTCAGTCTAAAGCTGAAATAAAAACGTTTTTCTTGCCCGTCTGCATTGATACTGGTACGTCAGCGCAATATTTCGTTTGCTAATCAAATAATAACAGCGTCATTTGTTTCTGTCGTGGAACATTATGCCTTTGAAAGAAAGGACGTGAACGAGATGTTTTAAACTCACTGCAGGTGGTGTGGTTAAACTTTTAAATGGAGGCAAAATGGCAAAGCAGATTTGCAACACAAGCGAGCGAAAAAGTTTCCACAGCAGCAATTACTGTGTCCGACCACGTCTATCATTCACTGTCAATCACTGTATCTCTGGTGAGAAATTTACGTGAGGGAAAGCAGTTCGGACGAGATCGCTGGAAGAACTACCTGCGAAGTATTGCAAAGGTTGTTGCCTGTAGGTTTTAAATGACCGCAGTGTTGCTGGCTGCATGCTCATGGCATACAATCCCCGATATAATCTTCAGGGCCGTGTCGCCGTTTGCGGCGTCCGGCGAAGAGTTTCTCCCAAATGATTTTAAGACCTGGCAACAATCCTGCGGAGATAAAATATGTATGAGCATGGATTAAATACTGATTACGCGCAGAAAAAAAACAGTCTTTTGGGTGGCGAAACGTGTTCCTACCAAATATACTTGGACGACTTCGAGAACATTCGAAGGATTGCTTACACAAAAAATGCTTGACCTCTCGTGATCAGGTGCTAATGTTTTTTTCTGACGGAAGACCACGCAGTGCGTGCTTGTTGCGTCCGCATAATTCGAATTCCGCGCGCGCTGCCGTCAGCGACGGAAACCGGGTCGCTTCTTGCTCCTCAGCATTGGTTTATTTCTGCTGCGTCTCTAACAACGCTTTACAAGTTAAATCGGTCACGTGACGCGATACGATCAATTGATAGGATCTTGCAGGTGTTTGGCGCGCAAGTGCCAGCAGGTAACCTTGTCGCTCGCATAGCTGGTGGTTAAGGACGAGTCTGGACATGTCGGTCAATGCGATTTACACAGTAACGAAATCTTTGAGATCAAATCTTGTTTCTATATCGAAATTAAGCGCCGATGCTTGGTCCTGATACCGTGCTACTGCGACGCAGACGCAACGTAGGCGCCTCACACCTCGATTTTCTGATCATTCAAGCAAAGTCCACTTCAGAGACTTCCTGTTTTTTGTCCGCGCATTAACAGCGAACGCTGAAACGCGCGTAAAATTCGTTTCTGACCTGGTACAGTTGCCTTAGTGAGAGATTCAAAAATTTAAACCGGCGAATAAACTTTTCTAAGCGAAGGTTGCAACGTTTTTTAATGTATTGTAGCAACACCAGTAATCGAAAGCAGTGCGTATCGATCAATTGATAAAGACTTCGCAAAAATAAGCTGTCCAACTCCTCAGTGGATTTTAAAAATCATATCATGCTAATGAAGAATCAAGGGAATGCCTGTCTATACAAGAATAATTTTGCATTTTAACAAGCGTGCGTGGCTTTATAACGAACAACGTATTGAGGAATATTTCTTTGATCTCAACTTATTGTGGAAGATGAGAAACAATTTTGAAAAGGCAGATAAAAGCGAAATAAATGGCACTGGAAAAGGATCATGGCCGATTTATTCTGAGCTATATCTTTGTCCAACAGTGCTAATATCCAGCACTTACGCGGTAATCCAGTCAGACCAGATCAAACCTACCATGATGCATGATAATGGTTCAGAACAGCTGTGCCCCTCATCCGAGGTACAATGGCACACTGCTATTAGTCAGCTGTGACAAGGGTGAACTGTATCTTCAACTTTAAGTACAGTTTCAGTAGGAAAACATATTATATTTTTGAAACGCCAGTAAACGGAACTGGTCGTAATTTTTCACTTTAGATCAGCTTTAAGAATATTGAAGTGTTCGTGACTTGCGTGAGTGTCTGGGCTGTTCATGTCTTGATGTTTCAACACTTGCAGCAAGGCCCGTAGGGGATGAGGTTATCATCATGTTTGTTGAAAAAATAATGCACAATTAATCTTACAGGATTGCTTCGAAAGTCGATGTTAAGAGGCTGCAATTTTGCTCCTGGAAACCTAATTCAACGAATCAAAGGAAAATGGATCGACGGAGGGGTACTGGATTTATTGATTGCCGAAGATGAAGAGATACATAGAGAAATAGTTACTCTCTGATCTGATGTGAATCAGTAATTTCCCAAGGGCTCGCAACTAGTGATTTTATTAAAATTTTGTATGTGCTTGCATTCCGAAAATCAATATACTTCATTCTATTTCTCGTCACGTCATATCTGCAGTATTAACGTGTTCGAAGGTTCACGTTGTAAAGATAAATAAATTCTGATTTCTAAAAGGTTTATTTGTTTCAACTTGAAACGTACAACACCTTCCTACATATACTGTGTAATTAGATGCACAGTAAGCTGAACAATGTCTTTGATGGTAGAAATAGAAGAGAGCCGGGTACAGACAAATGCACTACATATGCTTTTAATCAGTCATGCTGGCAGAATCAGAGCGTTCAGCCTTAGCTTTATGCAAACAAGTTTTGTGTATTTTAGTTTTTCCCTTGTCATTCACTAAAACAAAAGCTCAACAAGCATTTCTGAATAAGCTTGCCACTTTAGAACAAACTGAGAAATAGAAGTTGCTATGTACGTCTAATCGAATAGTTTAGAGTCAATACTATCTTTGAATTTTCTCTAAAGCAACCGTAACATGTCAGTACGGTTGTGACAGTGCAGCATCTGCGGTGTGGTACGCTGCCATGTTACCCACGCAGAAGAATGGGCCCAGCGAGTTATTGCGTACCACCGCGTTTGAAGTAGTGGAGGCCGTGACGAAATTTTTTGCAAGTGAATGCAAAACGTTGTTTTGTTGCTGTCACTAAGAAGTGCTTGTTTTCATTAATAATCTTCCACGGACGTCACTTGTCTGCGTGCTGAAAGTGTCTACATCTCTCTTTTTTTATTAAGGCCGTGGATCCCAAAGCATGCCGCAAGAAAGATAAGGCATCTTGGTTACTGTGCCGTCACAGTGTGTTTGCTTAGCACACAAAACGTAGAGACACCACACAAGCCGGAGGGGGTCAGTCCCGGATCAGAATCAGTTAGAAGCAGGCACCGAACTCATCAATCATTCAATTTCGATGGTACAAGTTGACCTTTGCGCATGAACGTGTGCTGTTGTTTTTCTTCGGCTTTTCCTCACAAACGTTTTTTTTCACTTAATACACCTTTTCTAATGTAACATGCTGGCATTGTTCAGAAGCTAGAGCTGTTTTGCCTCTGAAATGACGAAAAGGACCACCATCAGGATGCTGTCAGTCAACAACGCAGGAACTGCAGCCAAGGTCAAGTTTGCTTTAAAAGAGATTCTGTGACTGAGCGCAAGGCGTCGTGGCAGCGACACAGCAAACATGAAATACAAAAGAGAGTGGATCATTGAAACTCGCGCGGCAGTAATGTTTCCATTGTGCTCAGTGAGATAGCCGGAGTGCTTTTCACTGATAAGCCAAAGGTTACTAAGGAGAAAGCAAGGTCGCGGGAATGGGATGTCGAATAGAGTGAGACTTTCTAAAATACGTTGGTTACGCTTACCGTTGGTTGGTCTTTCTTGGGCAACCTTTGTCAAGTTCGAGATGCAACAAAAGACATGGAGAAAAATTGGAAAAACCGTTTTCTTTGTTCCAGTGCCTCTTGATTACGTAGGTTTCTTCTCTTGAGTGGTACTTCTAGCAATCCGTTTTGTAAGATGCATTTTCACACAACGAAACGCGTGGCGCCTGACAGCACCTTTGCGGCCAGAAGTAACAAAATTATGAACTGATGCTTCTTTCTTTTCGGAGAATTTATTGGAATAAGTTTAGTGTGCCCTGAAAAGCAAATTTGCTTTAGGCAACAATAGTGTAGTAACAAGAAAAAGCAAAAGGTAAAATAACTACTAACAAACTTAATGTTCAAATTATCACAAAACGTGCATAGCAGGCACGTGTCGTAAACGTTAAACCTTTTCTTCCTTCCGCAAGTACAAAACTTCTTTAAAGTTTTTCTCGTCAACAAGTGAAACTCCGCGTGAACAAAGCAAGACTGACTTGCTGTGCACTCTTGTTGATCACGATGGTAAAAAAATAATGATAGTAAAAAAATAAACTACGAAGCACCTTTCTGGTGTGTTGCCAAGGCGGAAAAACATTAAAGCATCACTTTAAAAAATGCGGTTATGGAAAAGTTTCTAATCAATCCCAATATATATGATACGACAAGTTTGTTCTTGAATTGGTAGTGTATTTTTTTGGCATTTTGAGCAGCGCGCTGTTTGGTTTCAGCGTAAACTGCAGTGACATCAGTGAAGTGATTATGACGTGAAGTCGCACTCGCTTCTGAGGTAACTCTACAGATTATGTTTGGGGTGAGCTTGATTCAAAGCAACAGGTGTATTAGAGCAGTGATTCTTAGCCTTATTTATTGTTATTAGATTTGAAATTACCAACCAGTTCTCGCATCTCTTAGAATTGGTGATAAAACACAAGTTGGTAACCATCGGTAAAATTGCTCCAATGTGAACTTTCATGTCTGGCACGAGTACGGCAGTAATCTTTCCATTGTGTTCAATGACGTGATGTTTTTTCGGTCTTGGCAGTACACTAGAAAGGTGCTTTGCAGTTAATTTTTTCGCTATACTAGCGACTAGTGTTTTCTTATTAAACCAATCCTAATGATACAGCATCTTCGTACAACCAACGAAACGATCTCGCATCCGTATGGGGGAGCGTGCGCCTCTGGTTAAGAAACACTGCAATCGAGGCTCCGAGTGTTATATATGGACTGTTTCGACCCTGCGCAAAGTCCTCCAAATTCCATACAAGGAAACCCATTGTTATTTCAGCAGTTTCTTGCAAAACTATTCAATCAGGCTCGACTGGCCAAAGAGACAAATAGGTCAGTAGTTATTTTTCAAATAATTACTGGCGCTGTGGAAGTCAAACTGAAATTTCCGGTTGACGCAGAAAAATTTGAAAATACTTTTCGGTATGGCAGCCGGCTGGAAAGTGTCTTGAGGTTCTACAATATTTAGGTGTTCGGCTGTATTCGTGCATTAGAATTTCACCGTCACGAAGCGGTGAAAGCAAATCCAACTATTCAGTCGTCAATTAAACCCCCAAAATAATCATAATTTGCGTTGAGGCTTCAGTCCGAGAAGCAAAAAAACGTTTCAAGCGCTCGATTGAGATCTCGCCCGTTTGTACTCTCGCTACAGTGACTTTACAATAGTGGTCTTGTGTTAATATTTGATTCTTCGGAGAAAACCACCGGGGTATTTTACCCCCATGGTATATTTGCTTTGGTCATCATCGTGCTGTAACAGGCCAGCGCATCGGTCAGCGGAAATTAGCTTTTCGTGTTTGCTGCACTGTAGCAGGCCGGTTCATTGTTGATTCACGAACAGCCCGAACTCCGGTGCCCGGACCTCGTGGCGGTCACTGAAGTAATTAATCTTTGCCCGAGGAGCCTAAGAAAGCGATACTGGTAGAAGGTAATGCATGGTCAGCCCACAGCACAGGCATCGCTACTGTAAACTTGCTCTGAAAGCTTAAACGAGTCTTAAACGAGTTTGTGCTAGGTGGTATCTTTCTCGGCGAATTCGAAAGGACATCAGCGTGTTTATAACCTATGGCTGTAAGCGTTCTCCGGAGACACTGAATGCGTGGCATTGACTTTCAGTTTGCTTGAGCATTAGCACTGAGTTCACTGCAGGTAACCCATGTTAGAACTGACGGAAGGGTACTTCGGACTAAAGTTCAGTCCCTACACGCACAACGCATACTTCTGCTGAACAAAGTTTTGAAAAAACATGTTAGACCAGGTGTTGTTGCATTGCAAGAAATCAACTTTTACACCAAACCGGTTTTAAGCTGCGAAATGTTTTTTCGGAATCAGCCCGGGAGTCTAAATCTCTTGCTGTTCCCTGGCCCGGATATCAACATGGCTTATAGTTATTCCGTATTGTCATTGTCATACAACGCTTATAAAGCAATTGAGGTTTTGCCGGTAAGCCACTTCTTTTAAAAGCAGATACAGGCGTAATCCGGTTCTGGAGCTTAGTGCCGGAACAGCGGCGCCAAAGCTATTCCGTGATGCCCCAACCCATTTGGTGAATCACGCTCCGTCGGTATGGCTTCAGACAAACCAAGATATATTTAATTTCGTGTCAATCACGTCCGTTTACAGTCTTCAGTGAACATTTAAGGCAGAATATTTGTTCTATCCTCGTTTTGCATTTACGCAACTCTATGATACGTTATATTTTTGTACTGGTGAAACTGCGCCCTTGGACTTGCACAAATGGTTTTGAAAGATTATTGAAACGCAGTAAATTTAGGAACGAAGATTTACTTTTAATCTTTTTAATCAACGACTAATCATTATTTTCCTCAGAAAAGTAGAACTGGAAGACATCCTCTCCATTGTTAAGTGTCATGGTCACGTACATGATTTTCAAGTCTTTGCAGATTTGATTTGGGGATAAAAGGATTCTAATCTGAGGCAGTTCTTAGCAGTCAGACCAGGAGGCAAAACGACAGTACATTGGCTTTTAGCGAGGTTGTTTATTGTTACATATTGAGTTTCTAGAATTGTCCTTTTGTGAAGTCACAGGGTGTGATTGTAGTTGAGTGAAAAAATGAATTTCCTGGTCGGCGTTTTTAGGTTTTATTTTACTCTTGAAAGGATCTCAGCCGCGCGCTTCTCGTCTAAAACATTCTTACATGTGGCAGCATTTGATTCACGTTGGTATGCCATGACCATGTGTGGTTGGCCAAATGGCAATGTTTGAAACTTCAGAGGCCATTTCGGTGAACTGAAACCTGCGAAACGTTTTTGGTCAAAAGGAAATTTGACCAGCAGCTTGTATCACATGTGTGTGGAGAATAAATTGCGCTTTTGACCGACCACATATGGTCATGGCATACCAACGTGAAGCTTGAACTTGAACTCGACCCAGAAAGTGTCAGTCCTGTCTATTCATAGCGATAATGAAGAATCAAGGGATAAAAAGACCGCATAGAAATCTATTTGCTTACCAACCATTCACGTCTTTCAGACTGTTTTTCGTTTCTTATCGTGGATCTAAATTCTCCAGGCAGCATATTCACAATAGTTGTGGGTAAGCCTTATAGGTCTGGCAACAGTGCTGTCATGATTTTAAAATTACTTGAATGCTTTTCATTTTGAAGCGATTTTGGAGAACTCTCCTTTTCTGTGCTAGTTTCAAACGATGCTATGCGATGTATTGGACGAGTTGACCATAAGAAAGGACACAGCTTTGCAGGCAATACAAGAAAAAACAGTGCGATGTAAAATACCAGCGATATGAATTCACACCGACTGCAAACAAATAGGGTTGAACGCAGTGATGTAACTAGAGGTTTGAGTCAGGGGGGAAAAACTTAGCTTAAAGTGGCCCACTAGCCAACGCTCAGAAAATAGCGAGAAAGTATGATGAATCCGGATGTGGATAGCGATACTAAAACCCTAAATCACCGGAAAATACTTCCAAATACGCAAAAAACAACAACACAACCAACTGAAAACCGAAAGAACACTAAAACCAAAATTTAAGATTCAAGTGGTGGCCCACTTTATGCATTTAGCTTGCCAGGAGATTCGATTTGTCCCTCTGCCCCCCCCGTCAGTTACGCCACTGGTTGAGCGCGCAGCGATTATGGCTGCTCACAACTCACTGATGCGTTGGATGAAAGCATAACATTTCGAGCAGTTTTAGACAGCCCAGATCATGTGTACCATTCAGAAAGTTAGTATTCACGCTGCATCGAGCAAAACATTAAACAAAACGTAAGCCTAGATTTTATTTTGTTTGAAAATGAGATAAAATCACGGGATTTACTCCGCGGTCTACCACTAAAAACTGTTGACAGAAGAAGTTCACGACGTTCCGTTCGAATGACCAGATTTTAGTTGTGGATAATCCTGCAAAAGCGTTGTGTACAAAGGCGAGGCTCTTTCTTTCTGTAACACAAAACAGAATGCGGAAGTGTGAGCGCAGTTAGCGTGGGAAATAGCGACGGTGGTCATTTTCACATGGATGTGAATTGTGAGAGAAGACCCTTTCCGGTTCTTTGCGATGTTCGTTCTTTGCTGTTTCACTGCCGGGAATAGTTCACGTTTAGTTGCAACAAGACATGGCCATGCTTTGCCAAAGCTTATCTGGATCTTTCATGAATATCCTTATTGCCTTTTGCATTGTCTTCAAAAGCTTTTGAAATCAGTAGTCCTCTAAAACAAATTGTACACTTTTATATTTTTCTTGATGAAATGGTGTCTAATGCACTTTGTTTTTTCTTGCATGTTTTAAAAAGAAGGTCAGGTTCCCAGTGACTTCTTTGCTAGAAATCCACTAATCCTTAACCAATTTTATTGATTCAGTGCCGATCTTTGGTGTAAAACCTTAAAAATGCCCAAGCATTGTTTCAAATTAAGATTGGGCAATTGCAACGATTAGAACAACTTAAAGTAATGATTCGTGCTATTTCAATACGATTTCTGGACGCGTAGTGTTACATGAAATTGATTTCGTATTAGAAATAATTTCCTGATTGATTAAATTTCGTCGCCTTGTGGAGACTAGTTCTTTGAAAACAAATATGTGCAAGTTTGAATAATCGGGAAGTCATAAAAGCAGAGGCCAGTCGGCTGATTCCTTGGAAGCTTACAGCAAACCTAGAGCTTTTAATTGCAATGGTTCTTTGTGTGCTTTTTGCGATAAATGGTGGCATCAAACTACTGCTGAATTGCTCCGCAAGACGTCCAGTAAATAGCTTGCCCAAAAATAGGATTGAAAGACTTAATAGACTGAGCTAGACATGTTTCTGTTACAAGGACATGCCTTAAGTTCGCTCGTGACTGTTGAGCAAACAGTGCCAAGAGAGCACTGGAAAAAATTCTGAGTCACGTTGATTTTCGCGACGCCGGCGATGAAAGCGCGCGTCTGGCGAAGTCGTGTGGCGAATGTTGGAAATCCAGCACGGACGCGACGTGACCCAACGCTTTCCTTTTTTGGGTGTTAATTTTTCGAGGAAAGTTTTTGGCATCAGACGAGACAGTCGAAGAATGCCGCGACGATGGAGAAACTGGCTAAAGTTGGCACGTCGTCAAGCCGTTTTTCTGCACAGAACCAATATGCGAGTTTATAAGCTTTCGGCGCTAATTCGCGCGGCCGATCGGGGCAGCTTTGAACTTCGCACTGACGCCAAGGTCTTTTTCTGGTTTCCATCATTCATGTCTTCAGCGTAGCAACCGGCCCTTTGCGCAGCAACAACCGGTCCTTTGTCACCCCGCCGGGTGGCCGCAAGTCGCCGGGCGATGGCTGAACGGCGTTGTTGTCTTTTCAAGCACTCCGACGATGATTACGTGCGACATTTTGAGTCGAAATCCAAACCCGAGAATCGACACAGCCTGTTGTCTGCGTCACCCGCTCCTACGTGGCGAGCTGATGGCTTGTTGTTTGACCGCGTTAAGCTAAGCGCTGGAGCAACATTTGTGGAGCAGTAAATCAGAGATGAGCACGGATCAAGACTGGATCGGACTGGATCAGGACTGAAGCCAATTTAGGCCGGAACAGGGCCGGATCCGACTGCATTTTTTTTGAAAATTGGCGAATCAGGACTGGATCGGACTGAGGAAATTTTTGTTGTTTAAACGTGATTAGTTCTAAGCATATCAAAAATTTTGGTTGTGATCCGACTTGACAGATTTGATGAATTTAGAAAATGCCAAAAAGGCAGTGTCTATTTGGCCTCATGAAGCAAATGCACTGGTATTTTGCCTTCAACTAATCATGTTTCGCTTATTGCAAAATAACACCAGCTGTGCTTTTGCCTCATGTGGCAAAATAAACGCTGCTTAAAAATGCATTGTTTTACATAGGCGGATCTGGATTGATCGGACTGATGACTTTAAAAAAATCTACGGATCAGAACTGGACCGGATTCAATTTTTTCCGATCAGGACTGGAATCGGACTGAAAAATTTCACAGTCCGCTCATCTCGGCGGTAAATCCGCACCGACAGACGACAGCCGCCACTCGCCAGACGCACAGAGCCGAGCTAAAAATCTAGCCAGGGCAAACACGTGACAAGTGTTTGTGTTGGCTGGATTAACAAACCCACGCTTGCTGAAGTAGCTTCGCCCGCTAACCACTGGAGGCGTGACGCCGTAAATTCCACTGTGGACGACGAGATCGTGCCGGAAAGAATGTGCGATTCGTGCAAGAAGATTGCCAGTGTTGAAAACCAGCTTGTTATTTTCGTGATAACAAGGATATGATGCCGTCCGGCTATTTTCAGAAAAAGCTGTTCAGATCTTTAAAAGATATTTTTTAGAAATTTTTCTGAAAGAGCGAAAGTATCCTCACACCTGCTGCGCCTTAAACAAGCATGGAAAGTGCTGCCGCAATGTTGCACGTCTCTTTCTTCAGAGATGGTGTGCAGAAAAGGATATTCCACCGCACAAGTTATCACATTTTGTGTCAACGGAATGGCTGTGTCCTTGTGTTGGCATCCTCTTTCACAAAAAGCATACTGCGGTCTTTGAACAAGCTTTACAGCAATGCGTTCCTTTCAGGCAGACGCTGCTTATCGTGTGGTGAAAAGCACATATGGCTAAAAGAGTTGAGAATGGCTTTGCCAAAACAAGAATGTTCGAAGGGGCAATCTCGAAAACGTTTTGGTGCACCAACCGAAATTGACTCTTTGTTGAGCAACAGTGTTGGTATAAGGTTGCAGTATATATCTACCATGCGTAAAAGAATGCCAAGTAAAAATTGTGTGTGCGATTGCGTAGTTGCAATAAAACACAACTGCTTGAAAGGACAGATCCAAAGGCTGTGAAATTTTTTCCATGAGGCAAAAACAACTAGTGGAAAAAATCTAAATTAACTCAACAAAACACACTTCCTTGACTGCTGTGTCTTAATCGCCCTTATCTAGAAAGCATATAACAATACATAAGCTCTAAAGTAGAGTTGGGGAACCCATTTATTATCACGGGCCGCATGAATTGTGCATTATCGCTGGCAGGCCGCAAAACCAATTAATTTTGTCCTAAAATTCTACCTTTATCTAACTATTAAAAAGAGTGCCTTCTTTTGGCTGATCATGATCCAAGTACGCACTTATCATGGAGCTTCGTTTTGACGCGATGATGTACTCTAACTTGGGTATGGAAATTCTGATGCGGGTCATGCCAAATGTTCACGCGGGCCGCATTTGGCCCGCGGGCCGTAGGTTCCTCACCCCTGCTCTAAAGAATCGAGTTTGCAACAGAGTGAATTTCGGAAACATTGCAAAGTTGTATAGTAAAAGAAACCACGCGTCATTTTGTTTCGTAAAGTAACATCTTAGCATATTACATTTTCAGTTGTAGACGCTTTATATGTGATTTGTCTTCAACAAAAGCTTTTCAGATGGATTCCAGGAATAAAGGTTATTGATGCAAACTTTATCAACAAAATTTTTTGATAGAAACAAAGTTAGACGGAACGTATTTTAAAGTTGTTTTTATTTGAAAATAATCTTATCCGTATGAAGAAAGACAAAAAATTGTTTTTGTCCATTGAAAGTATTTCAATCGGAAATTTGACTTCAGTATTCTTGGCTCATATTCAGGGCCAACTGTTCCATAGTCAAGGTCTTAAATAAAATTTTCGATCGCAGAGTCCACAATACATATAACAGGTTTTTTTTTGAAGGAAAGTGTTAGGTACCCGGTATGGATCTGTAGGAACCCGATTTCCTGATTCTAAGGACCCGATTTTCTCTGATATTAGGGACCCGATGACAATTTTCTGTGATTCTTGGGACCCGATTTGAAATTCTAGGGACCCGAATCCGGTACCTAAAACGCCTTAAAAAACCCTGCATGTACATATAACCGCGCTGAGGTTCCCGCATTCTGCCCTTTCTAAAATGTCATTCAGTGATGACGGTTTAGAAGTTAAGTAATATTTTTTTGGTTATTTGCTATTAGCGACTTGCTGTAGATTGCTTCTTGTCAGAGATGAAACTTAGTATGGAAGACGAAGAAGAGCAGTCGCTGGTACAGTCCTAAGATTGCGGTCATATGTGGCAGTCGCCTGGTAGTACTGTATACGCAAGACCAGTGGCGTAACTGACGGGGGGAAAGGGGGAGACCCGCCCCCCTGGCAAGCTAAATGTAAAAACTGGACCCCCTTTAATTGATGGTTTGATATTTATTGTTCTTTAATTTGTTTTTTTGGGTTTTTCGGGGTGTTTTCTTTTTTATCTAATATGGACATCCACGACATCCAGAGATTCACTATCATTTCCTCACCTTTTTCTGAGTTTTTGCTAGTGGGCTCCCCTACGGTGACTAGTGGAACCCCTTCAGGTAAACTTTGACCCCCCTGGCTCAAACCTCTAGTTGCGCCGCTGCGCAAGACAGTCGACCACCTGAGTGCAAAGATTTTGTGGGAGTTTCAATGACAGGGACCTTCTCAACATTCGTAGGGCTGTGATGAAAACAAGTCCTGTCGTTGGTGTTAAAAGCAGGTGTCCAGAGCACTGGGGCAAAGAATCCGCCGCAGTCGGTTAACATCGGTTGCGATCGAGATGAGATTTCGTTCCATTTCCGCCGTGATCGCTGCACGTCCTCAACCAATCGACAACCCTTTTAAGCGACGGAAGGTTGTGACCGAGGAGCAGAGCAACGATTTTTCGGCGATCTGGTTTCAAGTAATGAAGTCTGAGACGAAAATACTTAGGAAGCTGAGATGTCCGCATCTGCGCGATGATGCTGCTGATTTCCTTAAATGTCATTCTCAGAAACTACAGCAGCACTGTCACAAGAGTTTATTTCTTTTTCATCGTTAGCAGACAGTACAAAGCCGTCCGTATAATGAAAATTCTACTTTGTGTTATATTTTTAATGTTGGCTTAAAATCATTTGTCTGGAATCTAGTCTTGATACCATGTTCCGGGTTAGTTGATGTGGAAACTCTGCTCAAAGAAAAGCTTCATTTATGTCTGCAAGGACTCATCCTGTTCATCGCACATTTTTTTAGTCGTTGTACGATTTATCGCAGACAACGTTTATATATAATCGAGTCATATTCACACAAAAGAATTGACAAGACGATTCTTCTACTTTTGCTCAAACAACCCAGAGGTAGATTATTTGAAAAGCATGGCACACCTTTCCGATTGCTAGTTGTTACCATTCAGATACATTGCTCTGAAGTGTCTTAAAATACTTCCCCGAGGGCTCAAAAACGTGTATGTAGCGGCTAATGTTGGGAAAACTTGGTTTCAAAAGCGAGAGAAGTGAAAGTCGATGATGATTGACAGGGAAAGTGAGAGAGGGCTAAAAGTGGCAACAAACGTTAGCGGAGGCAAAAGTGGGCGACGGCCCGGATCTGCTTTCCCATAAAATATTTACGTATTTTCGGAATTCGGAGTAATTATTGTGACCAACGCCCTGCTATTATGCGATGTTTCAGTTTAAAAGGCTTGGGTTACAAGTTAAATGGCAAGCATGTACGTTTCTATTCGCAACCATAGTGTTCCAAAAAATTCCTAACAAGTTTTCGCTTGAAAATTGGTAGAAAACTGTCAACATCTTTTCTTTGAAAATGTTTATTCTCAGACTGATGGAAAAAGCTTGTAAGTTGAGATGAGCTCATGGGCACAAATCGTAATTCACTGCGAAATAAAAATGTGGAAAACAAAACAATCCTTGCCCAGTCCATCATTTCCTCGACACTGGGTCAGTGTGCTGGTTAAAGACTAAATCTTATGGTCAGTTTGCACTTGTTCTTGCATTGCGGGGAGTCTAACGTTGATGGAGTTAAAGTCGACCACCGCAGACGAGCAGTAAATGTTTTGACTGCAGCAAATATCATCAGTGGAAGCGTTTCGCATATATCAAATAAACGCTCAAGGGCACAGAGAAGGTTTGAGACTGGGCGAAACGAAATTTATGGCAACTGCTTTGGCTGCCAAAAGCTTCTAGCATTAAAACCAACAATTTCCAGTCTACGCTATCAGGGCCGTCACTAAGACATTTTAATGCAAGCGTGCGTATGTGCTTATTTAGTAAATTAAAAAAGGCAGCCAAGATTCGCCAGCATTACTTTCGCGTCAAGTCGAGGACAATAAGCCTGTGCGTTTTCATGTGCAGGTCCGTATTTCACAAACCATAAAAATCCATGAACGATTTCTGCTGAAGCGCAAATCGATCGGCCGTCTTTGCAAGTGATGTCATCGCCATTAGCTCATCACCCTCGTTTCGTTCCCGAGGGAGGGGCGTTGAGAGATTAGCATTGCACGTGGCGCTGGCTCCGGGTCGGTTTTCCGATCATCGGAAAAACTTGTATCGTAATTGACGGACTACCAGGTCGGCTGCATTGTCGCAGGAACACGATTGCGTTTGCGATACACTGCAACAGCATTAGCGCTAATGCATCTGGGGACAACAGCGACCGGTGGCCGCAGCCAGGATGACGGGGATGTCGCAGCTGACGTACAACTTTTACCTAACTATTTGCAAGAACAAGAAACGCATATTTTGTGCTTACGGCGGAAAGTAAACGGGTCAGAAAGGGCTACCATGTAAAAAATTCTGTCTATAAGTTTGAAAAATTATATTTTGGGTGGATCATTTGAATCTTTCTATTTTCACCCATTGCTACTGTGTACTTGCATCGTTAGCACTCAGTTCCTGAAGGTTATCCTCACGTTATTTTCATGTAGGCAGAGGTAACCTAACGATTCGGTAGTGCAGGGTCTCGCTTGACCGGGTAATTCAAAGTCAATGTCATTTTAAAGCAGGAAATTTAGGGAAGTGAGACTGTCACTTTTGCTAATAACTACAGACAAGGCAAACGCCGGTACATGAAGAAGTTCCCGAAATTGAAATATTAAAAGACTGACAGCGAACTAATTCAAACATACGATAAAAATGTGAAAACAGGAACCCTTTTTCTTAATGTTGCAGCCGGTGAAACTCTGAAAATTTAACTTGATTTATAGTTTTTCAGTGGCACATCAACCTAACTGTAAAGCTAACAAGGCAATAAAACCAGCTCTAACTTGTGCAGCACCACAAACTGGATAATCCAACCTTGAACACGCTATGTGCGTGGAGAAAAAAGATATGCTAATAAAGTGAACGCTCTTGTGCGCAGTTCACCCTGACATGAGCGCTGCTTTCAAACTGTTTTGGGTTTGTGAAGCAAAGTTTACTCAGTGTGCGGTTACGCCACTTGTCCTTGGCGGAAAACCCACAGGCATCTTGATTGCTTCACTTGGGCAAAGGAGCCCGACTTCATGTTTCGTGCATTTCTCTTGCGACATGATTTTTTCACCCGAAACGAGCGCGCTGCAACTTTCACGTTAAGCGGTAAAACGTTTCCAGACATTTCCCGAAACTGCCGATAAGGGTATGATTTGCCAGATTAGGTCGATAAAACAGAAGTACGCGGATAAATATCTAAACACAAAAGCACTTTGCCGTGCAAGCGTGACGCTGAGCAAGGCTGTCTTTTATTGCCTCCAGTTCGTGGCTTGCACTTGAGAGCACTCAGAGCGTGCGGTTCGGCAGTTTGACCTGCTTTTGTACAGCAGGGACAATGTATTAAGAAAGGGTTTGTTTAGTGGCACTACGGCGTATCGCTGGAAGAGCTTCGTCTGTTAACAGTTCTTGTTTGCTTTGTGGTCATGCTTGGCAGCACGTCAGGACGATTTTAAGATCCTGCACAGAGGTCCACACAGACACGATGACACTGTGTTTGTAGATGTTTTTGCAGAATAGGCAATTAGTGTAGTGTTGCACGTGTTTGACGCAAAGAACAGTTCGAGTGCGCAAAAAGGAACAGTTAATCCGGATGAACCTATTGAAATGCGACGCTTGCCTCGAAGAGGCAATATGTTGTGAACACTCGACAAGTACATGACACGATCGGCAATACAGTATAACCTGAAAACAGTTTGTTTGCGTGATGTAAGTACACTATCAAAGAAACGTCATTGTGGGAATTAGCAGTGGGGCAACGTGGCAACTTAATCGTAAGCAGAAAACATGGTTTAATTCCGTGAATTTATAAAAGAAGGTGAATTAGCAAAGAAAAATGAAAAGGGCCGCTGAGGAAAGAAATGTTTTAAGTAATAAAGTGATGACGTAACTCGAAACATGAAAATTTCTGCTTTGAAACGTATTTCTGCCGTGAAGACCACCAGAAATTATGTTCCTTTGGTCAGACTCTCCACATATTCTGTCGTTAACATCGTTAGTTCTGCGCCTGAAGAAAAACTTTGGCGAAGTTTTCGAGCACTGCATCAAAAGCAAGTTTTGATTGACCTGGCAAAAGGGGGGCAAGGTGTGGTGCACACCCCTCTGTTTCAAATGCTCTTGTGATGAAAAACGTAATGAGTAACAACTTGGATAAGCTGTTGTAAAAGCGCAAGGCGAAAGATGGTTTTGATCGACATTGGTCTTCATTTTTATAATCGTTTCAGAAGCAAGCGATCAGGTGGATGTGTAAACTGCTTCCTTTAAAAATCTAAGTTGGTGGTAATCTTAAAACGTAAAATTCCGATCCTGCAATATGTAAACCTCGCTGCAAGGCTAACACGAAAATACGAAAGAAAAGGAAAAATCAAAAGTTTGCAAAAAAATTGTCTTTTCTCAAAAATCCCTCCCAAAAAATTACCTATCATTACCAGTTGAAAAAATTGTTCCGTGCAGGCTGAAACAGTTATGGGTCCCAGAATAAAAGTGAATAGGCCTTGCAATTCTTGACCAGGGTGGTCGGAGACGCAAACCGCGAAGGTTTTCCTTACTTAGTTGGCTACGTGCTTCTGAGTGATGTAGAACAATTGCGTTTTTAAACTTCAAGAAGGTGGTTGGAGAGGAAGAGGTCCACTTCGCGCCACGAAGTGCGCCAAACACTTGAGAGTCAATTGGAAAAGCTCGTAATATTCTGTGGGGTTTCAAGCTTGTTAATCAAGTCCGTTAAAGCGAACCTGCTGGCGACTAACGCATCGACGCTGCATGGCTAACAGGAAATTGTAACTGGCTGGGTTCACACTTGCTCATGAACAAGTGCCGTCCCCATGACAGAAATTTGTGCGCTGTCTGACGAGACAGCAGTGATTTATTGATGTCTTGCTCGGGGGAGGTCGACTTCGTTGCTTTATCTAGAACTGCATATAGCTGATTACAGGGCGCAGACCTTCAGTACCGCTTTGGCGAATTACTGCTATTTCTCTGTGACGCAATTCAGTCTTGAGCCTTTACAGACAAACAGAAGACAATACACTATTTTCAGGCTATTTGTGATTGTAGTTGTAACCCATCTGACCCTTTTTTATGCTTTCATGTTGCGAAATAAGATTGGCAGTTGCGATCAAGTGTGTACTTCGTTGTGCTTTCTAACAGGGTCTTAGAAGTTGAAGGAAACCATACAAAAACAGTGTTGACTTTTGGGATCCTGTAAGTCTAAATGATCACTTTTTCCATAGGTTGATAAACGTTTTTCAAAGACTTTCAGCAGCACCTTGGGATGAAAATAAATATGGAAAAAACAATGATTTTCAAACCGAACCTGGTAACTATTTGAAAACACTAGAAAAATGTTTCATGAAACAAGTTATTAAAGTCTTTTCTAAAGGCCAGTTTTCAAATTGAGGTCAATCTGATTGGATGCGTGTCTAACGTTTCGAAATTTGTTAGCGTCTTCCGAAATATGTCAGATCTGTTCTCCTAATATGCCATGAATTGAAGACGGTTAGGTTTGCTGTTGAAGCTTCATGGAATCAGCCTGCCACGCATTGCTTTCACAACTTTGCAATGATTCTGACTGCACATATCCACATTTCAGCATCAAGACACCACAAGGTGGACGCGGTTAAATCTGCTCGCAAAGTGTTTTACGAGGAAATCGATTTCACGTCATTTGCGCATCTTCAGTCCTCGTCCAAATAGAATCTATTTGCTGCGTCGCCCTTTTGGAGACTTGTTGCTCCTAATATGCCAAAACAAATTTAGCTCTTCCGGCGTTGACTGCTTTATTTGTGATTGTTGCGAACATCACTTGTGCTCACGTATGCGCCGCCACCGGCAACGGCCTTCCCCTATTCAAAAGCGGCGGGAGGACCACCTTTCTTTGCTTTAGCCCCACCCCACGATGAGACCATTGGGAAACGCCCTCAACTGTTTAGATATAGCAGCATTGTTGATTTGATCCTTAGGCATACAGTTTAGTGGATAATCTGTTTCGTTGATGGCGCCACCGTGCGTTTCAGAATTCCGAAGTCCTTGTTGAAAATGCGAACACAATCAGACGAGCAGTCAGAAAAGCAAGGAAAATTATTCAAATTTTTCACACACAGCACTTTCTCATGTTTATCTAACATAGTACATTTTTAATGGGTTCAACTAAAAACCATATGCAAAATTTGTTTTAAGAGAAAGATACGCTAGAGATGACATTCCGTTTTAGATTTGATCTGACGTTTTGTCCCGTCAACGACTGCGCGTAAAATCTGTACCCAGCACATACAGAAAATACAAGTGTGATCCGCCTCAACGTGTTGTGACCAACTGTTTATGCTATGGCAGATAGTTTATTACCGAAGCGATTGCTTGTTCGTTGCAAATCAAAAGGTTGAATGACTAACACCGTTTTGTATTTCGCACCTCATCCACAATCTTATATTTCCGGAATGCGGAGACACTCGATAACAATCTGTTTCGGAGAGTAAGTTCGACCTGGTGACAGAAGAAGCAAGCTGGAGTGCAAAATGTCACCAAATAATTTCCCACGCCTCGTCGCCCAACTGTGCAGTGACGTGTTAATCGGTGATGCGTAATGTGTACTGGCCATCAGTCATTTCGCTCCTTAGCATACGGGTAGACAGCATGTTGCAGCTGGATTGCGAGACGGCCATGCAAATGAAGTTCCCTTAATTTTTTCGATTTGGCATTGGAACAAGCATCAAGTCAACCCTGGCATGACAGGCAGTGGAAAATCGAGCGGACTCCAATATAAAAGTACACTTTGTTGTGTTGTGCAGTTGTAACTTGAATAGGATGTGCGCAGCCAATCCAATTGCTTTGATGCAGCCCTAAATGTGTAAATACCGTCAAGATTGTGTGTGTGCGTGACTGCGTGCTAGGCAATGTTATGTATAATCTGATACAAACTATATCATACAACTTTGTGTTCGTATGGTCTTCCACTTGTCAGAAATAAAGTATAGTTTGATTGAGGCTTGGTTACTGATGGGGCGCTGATAGCACAATGCGTTTTTCGGAAACTCCCGAAAACCCAATTTATTTGTATCGTTGTGGACAATGATGGAAATGCTGTGAAGAAGTTAACTTGTTGCGTTGCATGGTTATGCCGATAAATTCAAGTGTCTGACATACAGCTGTACTGCGCAGTATGAAATCTGATTAATTACCCTGGCACGTTTTACAAACTGCGCATGGTTTCCAATTCAGCTTTAAAGTTCATGTTTCGTTGCTTTTTATGATGAGACGTTCCTCACCCGGTTTGTCGAAACTTATCTACTTCCTGCGGCGGTAGAGCTTTTATGAACTTTATGAACTATTATACTTCCACAGGGCAAGTAGTTGGACCGTTTCTATGACATTATAACTTAAATATCAAAACAGTTTAAAGAATCATGACATCGCAATAACATTTTCAGCCGTATGGATCGTCCTGTTGCATTTTGCTTCTGGGTTCACCGAATTTTTAGGCTGCATACTCACCTAGGAAATTTCTATTTTTTGTCAGTTTCGGATTAACTTAAAACAGTCTAAGATCACAATGATTTTGTTTCTGAAAATATCATTTCAAAATGCAACTTCACCAGGCCTCGTATATTGTTGAATAACGAAGCATGCCCGTGTTTACTCAATGGTCTCTACAGAAATGACAAAAACCCGTCCGTTCTCACGTGAATGCTAAATATACTTGCACGTTGATTTAGGGCGAGGTTTGGATGTTTTGCTGAGTCTGATTAGACACCACGGAACAAAATTAATGTGATTCCGTTGAAATGGATGATGCTAGCGTTGTTGTTTCTAAGCTGGTGCATTCATGCAGAAATAAAGGCCTTTATGTCAAAACGACTGTAACACCAGTTAAATCAAGTTTACATCATTTGAAAGACACCAGCATATCAGGTGCAGGAGATTATTTATGCCAGATGCTGTGGGGGAATGATACTTGTGGAGCTTAAAGGAGTATTGTCAGTTCGAATAGCAAAGCCAGATACCTGTGACACAACATTAAAATAATTCCAAAGCTTATGGTTGCCAGTCTTTATCCGTCAGGTCTTTTCAACTTTTTTTAGCAATTCTTATGTTTAAAACCGGTCGCGTTTGCTTTACGTTTTCTCACTAGCCTCTAAATCCCACTGGCATTCGCGCTGCACTTGCGAATAAAGAAAGTGGTCTTTGAGGGCGGCCACACGTGCTGGTCTCAATAACCAATATACGGGCCCTCTTCAAAACAGACTGCAGCCGCGTGCCCTTTCCAACCCCCTATCCAGTACACACCCCTCCGGGCGAGCGTGCTACCGGACACGCGTCGTTGAGCGCCCAACGATCGGGTGAAATAGACTGGCAATTTCCGCCATGTGTGGTGAGCACGCAACCGGTGATTGGCGGTTGTGATCATCATTACCGATCGTAAGGTCTGAGAACAGCTATTACCTCTCAATGAAATCTGTACAAAATCGTTCGCGACTCAAAAACCATTTCCTTTTCGAGACTGGAGAGTGATAACCGCTTGTTACAAGGCCTGACTGCTCATTTCCTCACATGCTACATAAAAGACAAATCGGCTGAATGACGCAGTGGCATGAGTGGTGACAGCCTTCCACGCATCAGAGCATTTTTCCTCGGCCTTGACACCTTGCGTTTCCAGCAAACTAGAGGGTGATGACGTTGCATAAAAACCTTCAATCGTACTCATGAGTTATGAAAATGCCACTTTAAACATATACTGAAGATGCTTTGAAGCCGAATTACTACTATCGTACATTTGTGCTCAGTAGTCATTGACATTTGTTGCTTTTTAAACGGTGAATAGAAAACGAGCGATAAATTGCAGCTAATGGCAAAGTATATTATTCAACTAAGACTAAGCAATCCTTCGGTCAAAGCTTTCAAAAACTTGCTAAAAGTTGATTCTTTAAAGCTGAAAAAATAATTTGATACATGCCGTTCCTGTAATTTGTAGCTATAGACCACTACACATATACAGGAATGGCATAGTAAAACTAGCGGCAAATTAAGAAGAGGTTTAAAAAAATAAATTGTCGCTATGCAGTGATACAAGAAAGGCAAGAGATACACAGAATAGGGGACTAAAAAGCACTCAATGTGAGCAGCCGGTGGACGCAAGCAGAATTTTTAATCTTTTCGGTGATTGAATTTCCTTTTGTAGCGAATAGGCGAAACTTGCAATGAACTTGACTTTGCAAGCGCTAAGTTTTTTGTCCAATAAGGTTAAAAAGCTGAGTATAATTAGAGTTTTTCTAGTGAGAAATTAACTGTTTCCAAATAAACCGCTTGATTTGTAAAAGTTTCCATTGGAGATGATTTGATCATTTTTGATCACGATCTTAAAAGTCGGTCCTGCAATATTTACTACCAACTTATTTAATCATTAGGTTTGAACAATTTTTCCTTGCTGTTGATGCTTCCTTGATGTTTTTTGAAACAATCCAAATGTATGGTGTCCGAGATAAATCACTTCACTGCCAAACGCTTAAACAAAAAAGTAATAGTTTTGTTTCTTCAGAGTTAGTTACTTTTAAGTCACTACAATGTGTGCTGAAGCAGAAAAAATGTATTTTGGGTGTCAATCTTTGTTTGTATGGCCCATACGCAGAAATGAATATTGCATATGCTTGTTATTGATCTTCCCATCACCTAAACTGAAAAATAGGCATTTTCCAAGTAACCCACGTATGTTTGTAAAAACGTTGAAATTCACAAAAACCTTCAGAAAACATTGTGCTAAATTTCTCATTTAGAGACACAAAAATCCGAATAACATCGTTCTCCCCCCCACCACTGCGTGATGCTGTCACTGGGTGGCAGCACCAAACCCGACCATCTGATCGTAAAAAAATCGAAAGAATTTTTTCATTAATGGTGGGAGCCAATGCTTCCATTCACCTGCACCCAACACTTACCGCCGGTACCGCAATTTAGTCCGTTCTTGCCAGGCAACGACTGGAGATTGAACGCGTTCGCAAGTGGCAAAATATTAGCTTTGTGGCTTACGCACCGCCCTGCGTGCCTGCTTAGGTACACAGAAAATAACCGGCGAAGCGAGTGTTGAGATTTTGTCTTTGGCTGAACCTGTTTTGGCAGGAAAAGATTTGTGCGAAGATCGACTGCCGTCTACACACGCAGACAGCGAGTGGCTGTTCTAACGTTTTTCAAAGAGCAGCAGAACTGCAAGACTCGTTGCTTCGTGTAAGTTTACACTACGTTGACTGAAATGCGCAGCTAGCTACTCTTGAAGTGAGCTGCAGTTGTCAACTGAAAGTGGACGAGAGTGCTTAAAAAAGTTTGGGTCGCATTTAACCTTTGCAGTTGCTTAAAGGTCCTTTAAGCATTCCCAGCATACCCCAACATGCTCAATTTACTTTTGGAACTTCTCGTGATCTTGTGACGGACAGCCGGCCAAAGATAGAACTTGTGCAAAAAAAGCTACTGCGCGGTGTTGTCACGGCTCTCAAACTACGATTGTTGTACTTTCCCCCCAGCTAAATGCGATGTCGCCTTGGGGGGTGCCGCAGGCGAGTGACTGGGGTCACCGGCGCGGGTCAGCACACGTGTAAATCCGCTGGCCGCCCGCTGAGCGTCTACAGTCGTAGCAAATAGGCTAAACAATGACAGTTTGACAGCGGCAGCAGAGAAATGATGCAGAGATCGCTGCACGTACTTGATGCTTTACTTTCACACCTGTTGGATCAATTTTATGTTTACGCAAGAAAATCAGCCACGGGTCGGTTTTTTTATGATGCCTGCGTGCTCGCTCGTATCGACTGCAGCTGTGATGTGGTCGCCGCCAAAAGCGTTGCTTCGTTACGCGACACCGATTGCCATTTGTTTTCGGGTTGTTTGTCGACCCTCCCACTGCTTGTCGTACAGCAGGCGCACAGTTATGACGCCACACAAAAATGCGCGTATCATCTCTGATACTTTTTGTGAACGTGCATATTGGTGGGCAGAAGTAAAGCAATGTCGCGATACACTCCAGTGGATCTCCAAGAACGTTCGTGAGAAATTTGGCACTCGCCCCTCATAAGGCTTTGATTGGCTTCTTTCAATGAATCCCTATGCTCGTGATGAGAGTTGCCCCTTCACGATTTCAATGCATGCAGCTTTGAACAAAGCGCTCTGTTGGAACGCGGTCCTGCGCGGTCTGTTCATTTGATTTATCCACAACCAGGATGTCCACAAATGTTGTTGGAAACGTTGTGAAGTGCGCGCCGCCGATTGTATGAGGTTTTAACAAACTTGAGCACAGACGTGCAGAGGCGCTAAGCGTCCCACCGCCTTTGCCAACGTCTTAGTGGTCAAGTTACCGGCGCTGGGAGCAAAGATTTCTACTCACCTGAACCGTAGGTGTGATTTGTCTTAAATGCAAAATGTTGGGAACGGATTTCTTTCAGTTTCTTCTTTTTAGAAAACACTTCCCATACAAAATTAAAAGTTCCCCAACAAACGCAGTACTAAGGCGCAATAAACTGAAAATTTATGAAAGACTTGGTGATGGCTTGAAGGATGTCAAAGTAGCTGAGAAATCTGCAAAGCAGACTGGCAGCGATGTAACTTCATTGCGCTCCTCCACACTTTGCAGACCCAAGGTTTTGCACCGAGAAACAGCTCGTCGGTCGGTATTTGTGATGAAAGGTTCAACTCCAAGGTTCGCCGTGAACTTTCGAAAAATGAGCCGAGCACTTCCTGTACACAAATTCTCCGACTAAGTGTTTTTTTTTCTTTTGTTGAGGCACGGTGCTCAACACCTTTTCTCTGCTTGAAAATTGATCACCATGAGAAAATGGACATCTGGCTCGGGAAGCTTGCTTCAGAGTTACTGCGGTGCATTCCTGGTATCAGGAGAAAGCGAGTGGCAACTTCTCCTGAAGTAGCAATGAACCCCATCAAAATACCTGCTTCTGAAAATGGTTGTGGTTAAGGTTTGCCGTTTCTCATAGCTCAAAAGAAAGGGCTTACCTCAAGCAGGAATGTTGCTGAAACCGAAGCTGAGATACGCCTTTTGCGCTGAACACTGACAGCTTGGCAGTGAATTATGAGTCTTCTCTGTATTTAGCCTCGACGGAAATGACAAGAAAACCAGAAGCACAAACGGAATCGACCAACACTAAGTGGTGCATTTTGTCAACGCAAGCACTTGTATTTTTCCCGTATTTGTTTAAGAGGTTCCCAAAAACTTTGCCAAGAACTAATGCTTCAGTGAATTCCACTCTCCGGCGTTCTATTCAAGCTCCGGATATGGGATTAGGGGAAAATCAAACAACTGTTTGGTTGTTGAAGGATTAAGCACTATCCTGTATCAACCCTTATGACAAACGCTCCATTGTGGCAAGAAAACCACAAAGATGTGAAATTACTTGGTTTTCCGTCAAAAGCCATTTGTCAAAATAAAATTTTCAACGTTATCTTTGTTGTCACGGGGGCTGTTTAATAAGTTGTTTAGTGATTGTAGGATACTAGCTCTTTTAGAGTGTAATTGTCTGTATCGCAAGGGATTTTGAAACCAGGCAGCACTGTCCGTGACGTGCACGTAACGTTTGAAAACATGGAGTTGGGGGCTTTCGCTGATCAGTTCCAAATTACTGGGTTTTTTCTTGCTGCTTATTTTTTTCTTTGCCTTTTAGCACACGACCCGGTCGTAGACAGCGGCGAATAGACTAAAGTAGTGGTTTCAAACCTTTTTCGTCAGAGGGCCACATAAGCTGTTTCACAACAGTTCGAGGGCCGGGCATCTTACTTAATGTGATTGTTTCGGGACATGTTACGTTGTACCAAATCAACAAATGTTTCGTAATTCTATCAAATTTTTCATTATTGACAAAATGTCTTTGCGGCCGGATGAAAAGGCGTCGCGGACCGGATTTTGATTGCCTAATTTTTCTTGACCTGTTGGTAACTACAAAGACGAAGTTTGAAGTAATGATCGGAGAGCGGAATGACATCATAAGATTTTCGTGTTTTCCTCCTTTGTTGATCCACCCTCACAACAACTTACCACGTTGAAAAAATGCTTCAAAGTTTTGTTTCTACGTTTTTCCTTCATTTTGTACAACTTCTTCAAGTTTGATTTATTCCAATTTTGTGTCTTCCAAATGGTAATGCTTCAATGGAACAGTTTGCACAAGTGCCGGTGGTTTTTGGCAAATATGAATTCAAAAAATCTAACGGAAATTATGAATGTGTTGCTTGGTGGGCAAAGGACGAGCTTGTTTGAAGTTGACATTGTGAACAAACCGCGTAGACCGATTTGTTTCTCCTCACTGAATGGCCACAGACCCAACCAGGCCCGTAACCAGCTTGGGCCACAAAGGGGCGAAGAGTTTTCCGAGAGTGGCCAAAATTTTTTAAATTATGTCCATTACTTTCAAACTACGCCCAACACATTTTTCCAGGGGGGCGAAATATTTTCTAGAGGAGGCTTTTCCCCCCATACGCGCCCCTGATTACGGGCCTGGAGCCAACACACCCTTATAATCTGATTTTCCTTTTAAGAACAGCAGCATGTCGGGTTGGAAAAGGAAATTTAGTAAAAATGAATTTAACAGCGGGTACCGCAAGACGAAGCCTCAACTTGTAATTCCATACGCGAAGACGTCCGCTTCGATTCGCTGTTGTTGTTCTGCCTGGTTGGTATCGCAATCAATGCTGCAGGGAGTTTTGTGTTGATGTATGTAAATTTTTCTGCGCTTTTTAGGAAATCCTTGTCATTTCTCAATATTTAAGTCAAATGCCGTGAATGATGATCTACCTGTTTCTTGCAAACTGTACGCAAGTGATGTTCACTGGTGTTAATTTGAATTCAGCAGTGGCGCTGATGCAACATCAGAAGTTCTTAAACTGCAAAATTTCCGCCGAAGATAAGCTACACAGCTGACATGATGGCCCTGAATATCGCAAGGAAGTGAGTATAGCAAGGATGATTGTCAGGGAAATGTCGGAAACAGTCAAACAATCATCGATTTCAGGCTTGCACTTAGAAGGACTAACAAAGTTAACAAAATCTTTTAATAGATTGCAAACTTCCAACGATTCGCAATTCTTGTGGGACGCGGGATTCTCGCCCATCACGGCCCCCACGTTTGGGGGTTTAGGGAGACCATTGCTGGACCGTGCTTAAGCGTGCATAAGAATTTGGCCAAAAGCGTGCTCAAACAAGTGTGCATGCCGAATAGTTAAACGTTTTCTAAGAGGTGAATTACGTGCTAATCTGTAACAGAAAAATATTTCCATGGTTTAACAACAACAAAGAGTCGAAGGTTCTATTTTGCGTTGCTCAGAAGCTCAGAAATCTAAAGAGGGAACGAAAGAAAATGGAAAACAGAGAAACGGTGGTGGAGATAAGCGCTGACGAAGCGCAATTAAAAACTTATGCAAAGTTTTATATGGTGAGTTTGATATATGAATAAATCAAACTGCACTTGCACCAAGCAATTAAGCAATTAACGCAATCGCAAAATATAACCAGCATTGTGTATCTTTACCTACTTTTGTCTTGGTTTTGACTTGACTTTGAGTGACGGCAATTGGTCACAGACCTAAGTCTGAAATTTGCTTCTTGCCGGAGCGGTTGTGGTGAACGCTATTGAACGCTACAGCGATGCACTCAGGGACTGTGCACCCAACACTCAACCTTTTATTTGAGAGGCGAACACTTCACCTCCGAGTTATCAACGCCCTGTCTTATTTGGTACAGTAATTTTGGAAAGACTCTGAAGGAACGCCCCAAGATCTGCAAGCGAATTTTGGCCAAAATTTACCTTCCAAACTTGTACAGCAAACAAATATTTGTTGACTTACGTTTTGCTTGAAAGCTGTCTGAAGCAAGCTACACTTCAATTATGTACGCTGAGCGGCCTTTATTCGGCTGCTCTTAATGGTGTTCAAGTGGCTGGAAACACAATATCGTGCACTTTAATATCACGTGCTCCGCTTGTATCTGTCTGAAAACAGTGATAACAAGCCAAGCGATATGCCGATGAGGTAGTGTTGCCACGGATCGACTCTTCTCGGTATTGGAACAGTGTTAATAGCGATCAAAAACCTGGCGTTTTATCAACAGCAACAAACGTTTTAATGAAACGTGTTTTTAGTGTTAACATGATCATCACAGCTAGCTCGACGTTACTGCGTAGTTACGGGCAACTTTACTCTGCTGGTGGCCACTCGTATTGTCGTCGGGAATGTTCGTGGGCCATTTGTTCCTCTTATTGCATGCCATTGCCTATTTCTCTCTCCCAACCACGATTACCGCATTCTTGACATGAATATCTGACATTCTGCTGACAAATGCCTTGCTGTAGCTGAGGTAACATCCTGTCCACTTGAAACGATTCATGTGATCGCCACATGCTTGTCACAAAACAATTACTGTAGCTGCCAAATTTGCCAAAGCCACTGTGGACAGCAAAACGTTTTCGAAGGCGAAAAGAAATTTACGACCTTTGTTCATCTATCACGCCATTTTTGTTCAGCTTATTTCCTTATTTTACAATTGTTGTCCATGAAAATGTCTGAGCAACAACGAAGAAGGTTATTTGATAAATTTCTGCAAAATTTTAAGGAAACCCTTCCTTCCTCCTGCTGTTGCGGTACAGTTTATACAGAAAAGATTTCCGCGTATGATTTGAATCAATAAAAATTCGGAAAAACTGTCTTTAAGATAAATGGCGAATATGTTTCATGACACAGCTTCACTTACATGAGGAGCTGCGGTTTTGTTTCTTGTTTGTTTTTGTTCTGAAGCACCTGAGCTGCTTTGCAGCGAAACGTCCCCTGAAACGGTTCTGGATTTTAACTGAATAGAATCATTCACGCTTTTTGTTGCCTACATCAACATAACTGTTTCTGCCATCAAACCTCAGGTAAACCCCACCAAAAAGCCAGTAAAGCGAAGAAAAAACAGTTCGTGTGGCCCGTTCTAATTTAATTTTCTGTCACTTGCAAGACTACGGATTCAACGAAAGTTTACGCTGTGCGAAATTCCCTGAAAATAAGATATCGAACACTTTATTTTGGCCCACAACGACGTAACAGGACCATGTTTAGTGTACTCTCGGAGGGGCTCAGTGTCGCAGACCACACATGGTTCACATGCCACTGTTTGCCCATCAATAATTTGTGTCTCTCATTTCGTGTTGTAGTGCACTTTTATCAGTAGGTTGATTCTTAGTTGAAACCGTTAACTTTGAATGTTAACTTTAGGTCATTTTCTTACGCTTTTCTTACGCAGCGCAACAAAGGCGTGGTCAAAAACGACACACAGAGAAACAAACCAGACACTACAAAAATTATCTTCACACAGGTACACGTAACCATGGGCGTCGGAAGGGGTGGCAAGGACCCCCTGGATTTAGAAATTTGGCATTTTTCTGTTACACATTTAGCAAAAAAGGTCGTTTTGTTAGTTTCGAGAAGAAAAAATTAAATTTCACCACTTTTGACCCCCCCCGGAAAAATCCATATGGCTACCTCTGGAAAAATCCGCTAATGCCCAGGCTTGTCCATGGGAATCCCATGGGAAACGTCCCATGGGATGGGACAAGCATAAATTGCTATGAGATGGGGTGGGAATGGGACAGATAAATGTGTTCCATGGACAAGCCTAGGGTTGTCCATGGGAATGTCATTCCTATGGGAATCCCATGGGAAACGTCCCATGGGATGGGATGGGGCAGGCATAAATTGCTATGGGATGGGAATGGGACAGAGAAATATGTCCCATGGACAACCCTGCTATGCCCCTCTCCTGGAAAAAATTCTTTCGACGCCCTTGCACGTGACACGCGCGGCACAAAGATCGCTGAATGGCAAATGAATGGAACAAGGCAGATTTTGATTGTGTCTGATCAGTGTAAGTAATAAATCATCTGCAAGATTTAATTTTAACAACAAATGATATTTACGAATCAATATTGCGTGTCGGAAATGCACGCGTGGCGTGAACGCGGTCGCCCCCCCTTCTGCGTTAAGCAGCCGGGTTAGCTGGCATCCAAGCTTGCGAATACATCTCGTATTTCAGCGTCCCTTCTCCGAATCCTCTTGAACTGCGTATTAGGAAGGCCAAGAGGACGTGGGACGGCACTCAGCACCACCCAGCGTGTTTACTGTTCAGTCGCTTGAATGACGCCGCTCGAGCGATTGAACAGATCCGGTGCTGCAAATTGCTGCGTGTTGGCAAAACCACCACACAGCTTGCGGTGCTGTTTGCCGGGCTCAGATAGCATAATAACCTTCACGTCCAGCTTTCTTGAAAGTGTCGACACGTTTGCCTCTCTTGAAAGACTTTTCAGTGTTCGTTTCAGACCTCATGAACTCGTTTCAGACTGATTGGTTAATTATTGGCGAACACCCCACACGAAAACGACCTTTTAAGCCTGGTGGCGGCAGGAAAACGCTTGTGACCAGTTGCCGCCAAAAGCAAATTTGATTTGGTTTTAGGGAAGTGTTGTTGGCTGAAACGCATGACCAAACGTGCAAGGCGGACGTTTATAGCGAAGGACATTTGGAGCTTTTGCAGTAACTGGGTGTGCACCCACCCGAAAAAAGCTCACGTCGGTTCGGACTCGATTCGCCTTTTCGGCCGATTGAATCGAAACTTGGCTTTTCCTCACTGAATGACTTGACTGGGATCAGGTGGTTTGTATATTTTTGTTTTAAATGCTTTCGTTATACTGGTAACGTAAAAACACATGAAGTTAAAAAACACCATCTCTGTTCGCGACTTTATTTCGTTTCAAAGCCCAGTTTCTTCACCCTTTAATGTTTGCGCCAATAAACTCTATCTACCATGTCGGCTAACAAAAATGCAAATTGTGCTTTCCATCCTTAAAAGCAAATCAATCTTTTCATTGGCATTTTGCCTAAAGCAAGGACAGTAGGATATAAAAACAAAAACACTCTCAATTGTGAACACACGGTGGCATACAACACAAAAAGGCACTGTAGTTGCTACTTTTGATTTAGCTTTATCATGGATAATTGTTGCCACATGGGGATAGTTGCACTGGAGGAGAGAAGAAGACGAGGACCACTTTCAGCTGGGAAATTTTGGAAAGAGTACCACATTTCTTAACGGTTCATATTTGCGTGCTTTGTACGATGTTAGTTTGTTCGCAAACAGAGACATAATTCATCAGTGGGGAAAAGCTGACTTTCAAAATCTTGTTCGGGAACCGATATGTTTGTGAACAGGATCGCTCGCAAACAAAGGTTTTGCTGTAGATCAGTGTTGCATCACAACTGATATATGGGCGTCGGAAGAATTTTTTCCAGGGGGGGACAGAATGGTGAAATATCATTTTACCAACTCGAAATTGAGAAAACGACCAGTTTTGCTAAAAGTTTAATAGGAAAAATCTCAAATTTCAAAATCCAAGGGTGAACGATATCCCATGTTCACCCCCTTCCGACGCCCCATGTTCACCCCCTTCCGACCCCCATGTTCACCCCCTTCCGACGCCCATGAACTGATGCAAACGTGGTTGAAATTTGCAAACAAAGTAAACTCTGGAAGTGTTGCAAAGTCGTATGGAAAACAATAATGCAACAAGTAATAATTTAATGAAATCAAACAACTCTTTTGCTTCGAAAAATACCAGTTGTTGTTTATGATGAAAGCAGTTGCTTTACGAAACATCTGGCACAGTGGTTCGTAGCCTTTTCTCTACTACGCCTCCCTTCAGTAATTGTCCTTTGTTTCAAGCCCTTGGCTATAAATAAGTTGTAAAAGCAAATGTATTTAATGGTTATTTTATTGATCAAACTTTACATGTTGAAGAGCGCGTAATGGCTTGTGTCCCCTTGAAATTTATTGAAGCCCCCCTCGGGAGGTGTGACCTCCCGGTTAAGAACCACTGGTCTAGCACGATGCTAATCATGGCATTGGTTATGTCTTCATTGTTTCTTGGTTGCAATTGTTGTGTAATGAAAGTACATTACGCGTGATGCAACGGATGATTTAACTCGGTTGACTAAACTTGGGAAATGACTCAGCCTGCTGCGACTCAGCTTTTTGTTGACGATTTGAGCATGACGTAACACTTCGACATTTAACGCCGAGACTCAACTCCACTTATAGATTCATGTCTTGAGCATATACCTTTTGCCCCTAAGTTAAGATGGGGGTTCCAGAAGAAACATTTCGAGCAAATGCGCAAAGCCGTTAAACAAGGCCAAGGGCAGCAGGACCAGAAATGAAGGACTCAATTATACAGTGCAAGGGTTCTCAAGCAACAGGAGTAGCAGAAGCAGCAACTCGTCTGGATTTCCCTCCTACCTGAAAGCGTAACCTGCAGCACTTTTTTTTAGCAGGGGTCACCAACGTGGTGCCCGCGGGCACCAGGTCGCCCGCAAGGACGATGTAGGTCGCTCGAGGACCTGTTCTAAAAATAACATTAGCATGATCAATGTCTTCACATTAACGAATATTAATAGTAAAATAATTGAAGGTAAACTGAGCATAATTTGTATTTCAGAAGTGTGTATCAAACTAGTAGGCCTTCGCATTAATCGGTACACAAGAAGTAGCTTGCAGTTTCAAAACGGTTGGTGATCCCTGGTTTATAGCAACACAAGTCTGGAGCAAAGTTTGTGAGAAATGACAACTTCCAGTTTGTTTTAACGTTGGGTTTCGGCTAGTGCGCCGTGATCTAGCTAATCGTACTTGTCAATGCTAGCGTGGCTTGCTTATGTACCGCGTCATGATTATGGTTAAATTCTGACGTTATGCCCGCTTATATTATCGCCGCTGTGGTCTTGTACGCCAAGGAATATTCAAGCAGCCTTTGCCGATTTACGGTCACTACTAAAAGAAGACTTGCAGTCAAGTATCTCTAGGGATTTTGTTTGTCGAGTCATTCTCCACTAACGGTTACCACGATTATCAGTGAACTTTCACATCTTGGTGGCCACCAGGAATTGGCCTGGCTGGGTAAGGCTATACATTATACAGTTGCTGCTGTGACGAAATTCGCTTAGACAGAAAGGCTTTGTTTGCGGTTATTGAAGCTGATGAGTACACTTATGAACGATGCAAGGTGTGCCACGCTGTCTATCAGTTGCAAGCAATAAATTTCACTTATGATTTTTTGGCCTGTATTCCGACCTACAGTGAACATGCATGCAGTCAGGTGGTTGAGGTGTGGAGATTCACATCAGAGGTGGAGAGGTTTTAATAAAAACTAGAATGAAACTTCGTAAAGCCAAAAGTGAAATCCTCAGGCAATCAACGATTTACTGTAGGTATCACTGACTGCCAGTTCTCACATTTTGAAATAAAGTTTACTCTTTTTAAGGAAATGTCTATTTTTTTCTTGTTTGGTTAAAGCTTGGAATTTGACTGAAATTGAGCTTTCTCAAAACAATGCCGCAAGTGTTGGTGGCGCATCAGATCGCAATCTGTTTCATTTGTTCAACATTATCGGAGAATGAAAATGAAAGTCAGCTGGATTTAACAAGTTAGAAAGATAGCAAGACCCATTTCACAATTCGATCATGTCGTTAAGGCCCAGGAACAGACACGTCATCGTACGACAACCTTCTGACTCATTTAAATTTCTTGTGTGTAATTACACACATCTGAATGTATGTATCTGCCCGTGTTAACCCACAAGAAGTGTTGGCAACAAATCCTTCCGTCATTACTGACCTTCCAAGCCGTAAACAGTTCGATTTTCTGTGGCTGTGGTCTCGTAAAAAGACTGGCCGTGAGTTCTGTTCGTTCTTCGCTGACGTAATAAAGTGCCGCGAGACATTACGTCAAAACGCGTTTGATAAATAACCGGCTGGTGCGATAGAAGCGGCGTGGTTCGCTAGCTGGTATTCCCGTCCACGGTTTGGGGTTTTCGTTAATCTCTGAACTCTTGCCTTCACAAATGCCAAGTTTTAAATGGCAACAAAACAGAAGCAAAAAAGTAAACATCTCTTAATTACAGAGTACAAAAAATTTTGTATACCAACTATAAAAATCACTTAAATACCTCTAAAATATACTGTTATCGTTGTCCTATTCGAAGTAAATAAACAGACTTAAATTAAACAGTCAAAAATGTGCGGTTAGATTGTTGTAGTGTAATACACACTGAAAACGTCTTGTTTTATTGGATTTATGGATCATGGAAAAGTTATTGTGTTTTTTTTCAGTAAACAAGGACAAATGCGACTCTAGAAGAGGAGCCCTGCTTCACACATAGTTTTGCATCTGATACATTTGAGGGTTGTCATTGAAAAAAAAAAAACGCTTTGTCAGAGGACAAAAGGCAAATAACTGATACGAAAGCAAAGAACTTAGCAAAGCCAACGGCACCAGGTCCTCTCACTTTTTTGCCATGCAAAGTACATTGTGCTCTTTCAAAACTTTTTTTTCAAACTGAAAGGCCTCGGGAGTTTCAAGCGAAGTGAGATATGTCACAACGCTGTGCGCGTGGCTTGCTCCTTCAACACTATTTGTGGGCTTTTCGACTCATTTGGAATTCCTTGTAAACCCGATCATTAACGTCGTTTTATTGAATTATTTTAAAAGTTTCAAAGATTTCATACTCCAAAAAAGTAACAAACATCATTTTCTTCCTCTCGCTTAGCAGTTTGCCCCAAACGATGTTTTAAAAACGTCAAAACTTTATTGACCGTCTTGAAATATAACCAGCACAATTGGGAGGTCATCGGAGACATCAAAGTGAAACGTTTCAATGGGATTGCAAAAGTAATCATCAAATACCTTTGCCATTTTTGTCATAGACAGCAGATGCATCAAAGCACACTATATTGTAAGGCGCAAAGAATATGTCGCTTAAAAAAGCAGTGTAAAACGGAATCCATCAATAAATTCAAAGGTTCTAATGTTGGCATTCCGCATGAAACTTGGTTAAAAAACAATTTGTGAAAACGCTGGGTAAGGATGATGTTGCACTTCAATATCTTCAGGTCCTATGTTTGCCAAAGGCACTGAAGCAAAAATGCATGGTTAAATTTTGAATACATAGCTCTCCTGGCAACGAAAACCACACTTCAAACCAAATATGCTGATTTTTGACAGTTTCTGAGTGGACGTGATTGGAAAACAAAAACCAGAACCTTGGAACAAAAATCGCGTTATATGGTGTTATTTCTATTATTGTTACCCTGGTAAAACGCTTCGCCACATCGAAATTACTTTAAAGCCATTCCTTTAGACCAGCTATGTCCGACCAAATGGCTTACTGGGCCAAAAAGTATCTCACTATCTTAATCAGGGCCGCACATTGAATGACATCTTATTGAGTGCCGCACACTGAATGGCTTACTTTGATCTTAGCAAACTAAATTTAGCAACTAATATACTGAAAGTGTGCGAACCTAACTGAAATGGTAACAGACGTGATAAAGTGGTTCTGAGGAACACCTGCATTAAATATGTCAAATTCAAGATTAGCAAAACAAGGACAGGTTTTCAGTATGTGGGATACTTTTACGACAGCCAAACATAAACTGGGCCTCACAAAGCCCTTGACTGGGCCGCGGGTTGGACATGGCCGCTTTAGACCTTGCAGGTTAGTAACCTGGTTTTGCAAATTTGGATTAATTTTTAAAATTGTGCAAGTAGTAGTAACCAAGAACAGCCGACGCGATCATTTTCACCGTTTTGCATTTTCAAAGTGTCATGTTTTGCTTAGACATGTTGGATTGCATTAAAACGTCTTGACATTTCCTAATTTTTGTTTCGAAGTATGCACAGAAATTTTCAAGTTGAAATCTCCACCAACTTAATCTCAGGAGAAGGATTACCTTGACCAACCAAACGCGGCCATGTTGACCGTTATGAAAAAGGCATTCTCAAAGAGCCCTCTCTGACGGCAGAGAGGTGCGAAACCGCAGAATATTTCTGATTGAGAAAATTGTGGGCAGCTTTGTCTTCTTTGGTATGTCCAACTGTGAAACAGGCGGCTAACGTAGCGTCTTCATGACGCAAGAAGAGGCAAAACATATCTTTTTGTTACAAGCACAGCACAAAGCTAAGCTGGTCACCAAAGCTAAATTGGTAACCACAGCACAACAGCTGGGAACTAATAACGAGAAAAAGAGCACTAAGTCCAGGAAAAAGGTTTGAGGTAAACAAGCAGAATTTTAATGATGTGCATCGATTACTTTGTGTTTGATTCTGTTGGAACTGCGACGTAGCCTACAGCAATTTAAAATATAATGTCTGATCAGTGATCAGAAGGTTCACTACAGAGCAAGCATTAACTAGATTGAATTTTCTTCATGAGAAACGTTTTAAGTGAAGGTGACGTCGAATACCGAACAGAGACTGTGACTGGGAGCTATCAGCATCGGGAGAGAAATTGAACGGTGACGATGAGCTGAAAAACTTTCCAGATTGTTTGCGCACAATCGATGCTGCACTTCCTGTTGCGTCTGACAGCGATCAGTTTCCGGTCAGTTCAAATCCAAACGCAGCTGATGGAACAGCAGGGGAAAGACGCAGCATAGGACAAAACTAAATTTGTGTCTATAACTTCTGTAGACGCGCAGGCCGACGATTTGCACACAGTGTCCTCACAGAACAACCGGGTCAATGCGGGCGGAGTCGACAAATATCAAATTCACTTTTATGTGCCTTTTAATTACTTCTTGGTATTCACAGGATGTACCTCTAACAAAACTGTACAAATGTAGAAGCACGAAGAGTTTACAGCAACAACGACTGGAGGGTGCCTCATACTGAGCTCTTGGCCTTCATTGGGTTGCTTTATGCGCGGGGAAAATACCTAAGAAAGAATATTCCTTAGTCAAGTGTCTGGAATACGAAATGGGGAGCGTCATTTTTCCAGAGACTAGGGCTAGAAATTGTTTTCATGAGCTTCCTGCGATTTTTCAGCTTTGAATACGCAACACCGGGTTAATGCGTTTGCATATCTGACACGTTTGCTTTAGTTTCAGATGTGTGGAGTGGGTTTGTGGGCAACTGCGTATCTTGCCACAAACCTGTAGCAGACGTCACAACAGACGAGTAACTGTTTCCAACAAAAGTTCATCGCCAAACGATTGACGCAGTATTTGCCCAACAAACCGGATAAATTTCGCATCAAGTCCTGATTGGCCCTGGACCTTGAAACAAAATGCATTTTGTGAGTGCAATCCCTTACCCGGCTAAAGATGAGACACGTGCGCCTTTGCAGAGGTTTTCCGACTTGTTTGTCATTGATTTTATGAAACCTTCCTTGGAAAGGGAAAAACTGATACAAGTGGTAGCCTTTCCCCCTCGTACGACCTGGTCAAACAATTGCGACAGACGGAAACGACCATAGTTGGCACGGTCAACAAGGCTAGAAGAGAACTTGCTCCCTCAGCAAAAACAACACAAGCAACTTGGTATTCAAGCGTGCTCCTGAAAGTAGATGATGTAACCATGCTGACTATTTATCAATGCAAGCCAAAGAAAAATGTGTGTTTTTAGCTCTCTTTATTTGTCTGCTGGTGTTGATTCGTCAGAGAAACGAAAATCAGTAACGATTGAGTTTTGCAATAAGCTAAACATACAGTAGATGTGACAAATCAAATGGTTCGGTAGTATTAAGTAAAAGAGGGTACATTTCTGTGTTAATTTTAAGATGTTTTATAACGTCTTAGATTTAGCTTGTATCAGTGCGTTCTTGCTGTACGAGAAAAGCTGGAGAGACCATCTCAAGGAGAGTTTTAATTTTCAAACTGGCAACTGAACACAGGCAAGATTGTCTCGCGGAACGAAGAGCTGGGAAAACTACATCTGAACAAGCATCGAATAGAACCACAAAGAAAACTATGAAGCGGAAACGTCAAGTGGCCACTTAGTGCAAAGAATACAAAAGTACAAAATGCTGCCATATGTGCAGCAAAATGGTTTGTGGTGAATGCACAGTTGACGATTCGGTTGAATTTGTCACATGTGCTACGATCCCAAGCATATCCACTTTAAGTAAATGAAATGTATTTGCACATAAAAAACAATACATTGATTGTGTATATGTAAGATTACAAGTAATTTAAAACACTTTAGTGAGATGTACTCATTACCGCTACGGGGTCTTACAAAAACGTGATACAATTCCTAGCGCAGTTTAATATCTTAATCGAAAATTTAGCGTCGCAGGGGTCTGCGTCCAAAACGACCGCTCTTGACTGTTTGCGACACCCGAAAACCCTGTCTTTTTTGGTGTTAAGGCTAAAAGGTTCAAAAATAAAACAAGTCAACCAGCAAAAATCGTCAATACTAAATTATTCAAACAAAAGATCTGGAAGACAGATACCTACTTCCTGTTAAAAACTTTTCTTTGCCCATCCACATTGCGGTCAACTACTAAAGCGTAATTGAACAAATGTCTCATAAACTTTGGGAAAAAATGAAATCCAGTCGTTTGAACAACAAAGTAAACGAAGTTCACATTTTCAAACAAAGCCTAAGCGACCTTCATTGAAAGGTTTCCTTGGTTTGTGACAATTCGACTGTCACATTCGTGTGGTGGTAAAATTCGTTGATGGAAAACATCGTTCATTTGATAGGACAGGCGGTGCGCCAGTCTCAGGTTTGGACCGCTCAAGCACATTCTTAAGGAATCGCTCATTCGCTTTCGGTAACTTATGCTAACAATTCATTTCAGACGTGAAATAGAGGCCGCAACTAAAAAACTCCGCTTTTCTCTGCGAGATGTTTTCAGGTACAGGCAGCGTTTTGCTTCTGCGCAGAAAATTTCAAAATGAAGCTTTTACCAACCGGCCAAATTTGAGGTTCCAGATTGCACGAAGCCGAAGCCTCAACGCCACGATTTGAACTTTTTGTCTCCCTTCTACGAAATACCACACGCCTGCTTGACAAGCGGCATCCTGTGTGGCCTTGCAAAAATAAACGCCTTGTTGTCAGCGGCTCAGCGGTGTGTCTAATTTCGCCATTGAAAAATGAGGTATTGTCTTCTAATGCGTCTATAGCGCACTGATTGCGCCATTCCTCGTATTGCGAGCGTTGTGTGTTCTGCACTGGAATTTGCTCCCGTCTTATTAAGTTTCGTGAAGTATGAAATCCTTGCCGTTGCTCAGTCTTGCAAGCTTGGTTAATATCTCAAGAGTGTTGTGTCCGTTTTTGGTTGATTCTATTTTTATCGTTTTTGTCGTTTTGTTCGCTTTAGAATAGCAACTTCCTTTTAAAGTTCTGGCTTCCATCTGTTCGAACATTTTGCAACAGTGTGGAAAAGCAAGTCTGCATCCACCTGTAAGTAACAAATCTGAGCCGGCTGATCATGCCCTGTGGCATGCAGCAATGATCAGCGACTTCCGTAACGGCGCATTTCCGCAGCTCTTCGCCTGACGTCTTTCCAGTTCCTTTCGAAAAGCGTATACTGAAACGAACATGGCCTGAAACGGTTACAGCTGCATTTGCAAGCTTTTTAAGTTTTGGGGACACGGCAGAAATTTCATAAAGCGATTGGCATTTGTCGGATGTTTGCTTGTGATCGATCAAACTGAAACATTTGCACTTCTTAGCAAAAAGGTTTGACGATTGCGAAATTGAGCATATAGAAGCTAAAATGTTTGTGTGCTGGAATTGTGAAGCATGGTTGAGCTGGTTTTCACCTTTAGCATTTGTGATTGTTTTGTGTTTTTCTCTGAAAGAAATCTATGGGGAGTTGTAACACATACCTGCCAGATGCGCGCAAGTTAGAGCTTAACCTTAGTGACCTTCAAAAAGTTTGAGACAAGGTGATGAAAACATTTTCTGTTTTTCCAGCGGGAAAAGCATTTTTCACCGCCTGAACACAGGCGTCGTTTTTTGCAAAGTGCTAAAAGTCATTGAAAAAAAACGCAGGAGTTCGCAGACGCAAAACCTAATAAGCGAAACCCGATCGCCGGCCAAAGCGGTTTATACTGGCAAACACCCGGCGAGCGCTTAGCGGGGGATGTTTGAGTACCGGCGTGCTTCATCTGCAGTCGTCTCGACGTACATGATATTGCCGGCCGGTACTCA
>Ga0210059_1000903_pt1 | contig 42153 bp, 32 predicted proteins | sample Ectturendosymbi2_FD_188042 | JGI IMG/M metagenome (GOLD analysis project Ga0210059, IMG submission 188042) | Ecteinascidia turbinata endosymbiont from Florida, USA - Sample 2 (SPAdes) (version 2) | ecosystem: Host-associated > Tunicates > Ascidians > Unclassified | place: Key West, Florida... | reverse complement strand
TGCGTGAAGAACAACACCATACATATATGTGGCGCGAACAAGCAGTAATAGAGTGATCATGGCATGTGAACTCTATTGTTGCTTGCTGCCACAGTGCGAAGCTTTGCGCATATGCCGCTCGGGATTTACGATCGCAACAGCATCAAGAGAGTTTTGCTTGGGTGTGCTTTGTGTGCTCGCTCACAGGGTGCGCTGACCTGTTTCTGCAGACCGTCGGTGCATATTGACATTATATGTCATTCGTTCAAATGTACTGTTAGCGTGCAGGCCACGTTTTGCTAGTTCTCCTTCCGCGCCATCGTCGAAGTCTTGCTGCTGCTGATCAAAGGCCTCATGTAAATAAAGATTTGTGCACCAGGAAATCTGTGAAACGTACTTTAAACAGGGTGGGAGTTAATGCCTTGCTTCGGCTTGGCAACTTAAAACATCAGGTATATTAGTGTAGAGACAGAACTGCGCTCATAAATCGACTACCGCCTCGTTGTGTGTTGCGTTTGGGGATTCCAGCAATTCTGCATGTGTCCTTCATCGCAACGATTCGCATCCACCAACGATCTGCCCACAATTTAAGCGACGCTCTATATCGGTCCCCAGACCTGTGTACTGCCATTGTCTGTCTTCAGTGCAGCATTCACTGCCAAAGTAGTCGTGTGGCCAACGGCGTTAAGAAAGCGCTGATGGACGCGCGCAGACTATTCGAGACACTCCAACGTCAGTACAAAGCAAGTATGATGAAACTGTATTTCTTTGCCATGTTAAGACAACGGCAGATGTTAACAGTCGTTCTTCACTCTGTTCCAATCCAGATGTCATGCTTATTTTTCGGATATGATTCTGTTCAAGCCATGGTCTAGAACAGGGGTCTCCAAACTACGGCCCACGAAGCCATTTCATCCGGCCCGCGAAGCCATTTTGTCAATGATGAAAAAATAATATATTAACGAAAAAATTGTGATTTGGAATGCAACCTTTCCCTAAATAATCACATGACGCAAGAAGTCCGGCCCTCGAACAAGTGTGTAATAGCATATGCTGCCCTCGGACAAAAAAGTGTGGAGATCCCTGGTTTAGAACAGTAAAAATGAATGGAAAAGTGATTCCACATTCCTGACTATTTGCCTTCAGTGTAACTGCTTTTTGAGGTTAAGTAGAGTCGCGAAAACTGTGAAGTACACTCTTATGGCGCACGGAGATGTTTCGTGTCTGACAAAACACAAGGTAATGATTAACCGAACAAAGCTTTTGAGCAAGGCCTTATTCATTAGTGAAACGAAACACTGGAAAATAGCGCACAATCAGAAATAGCTTCACTGTGTACTCCTACAGCACAGCTTGATGCCTTGCCAACAAAACTTAATGTGTTTCAAGTATCTCCTAAAACGCAAAAGCGTTTACAGGTTTTTCTGTATGTCTCTAATTCGTCACGAACCAAAGTGTCAACGGAAAGAATCCAGTTGTATTTTGTTATGACAAGCCCAGCTCGGGGACATACTGCTTTATTGGGCACCTGTTGATTTAGCCTGGCCAGGTTACTAGAGGTGAAAGATTTTCCAGTTAAGTTAATGGTATATCACCATGCCTTTACGTTCTTCACTATTAATGCGTTTCAATCTAACTTACTGAAATTACACAAATTGCCAGTTTTAAAGCATCATGCCGCATATTTCTGAAATCTTCTGAAAAATGAAATGATGTGTACTATTTCTGTGAAACGTTTGAAGTAAAAACGTGCAACACAACACATGAAACGACGGGGAACTGAAGCAACACAGGATATGGGCTTTATTAATCACGTGCGCTGCGGGCCTCCAAGCAGTGACACGGCTCGCTTCAATTGATGGTTAGCTGCGCTAACTATACTTCGCTTGCGAGATTTCCTTTTTCCTCCTGCAAAATGCTGGGTTCTGAAAGCTTATTCTGAACTTGCAACCAAAATGTTGTCAGTGTAAGTTCACTACACCCAAACTTTTGCAGATGTGCTATGATAAATATGATCAGTTAATCGCTAACAGAAGTACGCTATATCACAAATTAGAAGTCACTCAAACAGATACAACGTGCGTGGTTATTGCCACTACAGCTTGGCTAAACCAAGTGTCACATAAAATGTAAGTTGAACACGTGCTCAAGGTTTATTAGCGTAACCGTGTAAAGTTTTCCTAAGCCCCTCAACGACTTACAATTCGAGAAACAAACGTTTTATCTGTTTGTCGTCATTTGTTCAAACGGTGATTGTAAGTTGACGGTATAAATTACCTGCTCACTAAGCACACGCTCTGCGTTCTTTTCAGATAAACTGCACTGTGAAAATCGTAGAGGGAGTTAAGTATTATTACGTCACAAGTGATCCACAACGATATCATCGCTCAATCATGTGCTGCCCACGTTTAGTAGTAATTGAACAGCTGCCATCAGTGCCATGCACTAGTATACTTGCTGCTGGTTGTGCCAGCACCATTGAAACTGGGGCGTGGATACCGCAGACACATTCACCTCTTTAAATAAAGATACCGAAGGTGAAGAAATCTATCTTCGATACTTTCTGCGTTGCGAGCTTGTTTTCATTCAGCTTTCGTTTTCTTGTTTGTCAAGTATTCATGGGATAACCTCGTTTTGAAAATATTGCGTATTGCTAGGCGTACCATATTTTTGTGATAGAAAACCGGGACGCCTCAGAACAACGAACCTTATCAGCAGTGGCGTAACTGACGAGGGGCAAGGGAGCGAGCCGCGCCCTTTGGCAAGCTAAATGCAAAAACTGGGCCCCCTTTAGCTGACATTTGGTATATAGTATTCTTTTGAGTTTCATAAGGTTGTTTTTTCGTTTTTTAGGGTATTTTCTATTTTTTTAGCTGGTACAGACATCCACGATATTCGGATTCACTATCATTTCTTAACTTTATTTTGAGAGTTGGCTCTTGGGCCCCCAAACGATGGCCAGTGGGCTCCCTTCAACTAAGTTTTGCACCCCCTGGCTCAATTTTCTAGTTACGCCAATGCTTATCAGATAAATGTGGTTCATGTCTTACTTGGAGTATGTAGCTGTTTTGGATTCCAGTAGTTAAGACACCAACAAAAACTAAAATAATGCCTTTTACCAAGAAGCAAAACAAAGTTCAAAACACATTCGCCCAATCACACTTTTCTGCAGACAATACTTTCTTCAACAAATCTTTGCTCGATTTTATTTTATCGTAAAAATCACAGTAGCAAAAGTCAGCATTATTTAAATTACAGGTGTTAAGGGGTTTCACATTCTCCTCCAGCACTCTGCTTCTGTTATCAGACCACATGTTATGAATTATATAGAAAAATTATGTCAATGGGTGCTGATGTACTAGGTGTAGGATTATATACTGGCTGACTGAATGCCTAACCAGGACTTTTTGGTAGACTGACCGGGACGCCGGGACAAAGCTTTTAAACCGGGACTGTCCCGGATAAAACGGGACGTATGCCTACGTATTGCTGTTTCACTTAACTTTTGCTCTGGCAAATATTCGGAATTTAATACAACGCTTGAACATATCTAGCCTACATTTCATTTTTAATGGGACTATAACTGACTATACCAGTTAATGCCAGGTTTGATAAAGCACTCAGAGTGGTACTGGCGTGTGACAGTGGCGTAGCAGCATAGCTTTCCGCCCCTGGATTTCGGCGATTCTGCCGCAACCCATCCTCTGAATATAGCTTAACTACGCTGGTCGGATTCACTGCTAAAATATTTTTATGAACGTTGATCGCAGTTAAAAAATCCAAATGCATGTTACGTATCCTGATGAGAGAAGAATGTCATTGCAATAAGTGCATTTGAACCGGTTTAGGCCTACTATCTTTTTTGCAAAGCGCGACATCCAATAGAAGCGTAACGAACGAAATTATCACATTTGGTGAAATAGGAGTGTAAAGATGTTAGCTATATGTCTTCCAGCTACCTCGATCGCAACGCTAAACATGTGACGAGGTTTAAAAAATGTATGCAGGTAATTTTTTAATCACTGACATTTCAAAAATCAACATAGGCGAGCATTGCTTGGAACAAAATCCGAAACGATGTCATCAAAATTCAGTTTCCCGACAAAACCATTTTCAAACGAAAGAATAGATAAAGCAGACAATCTATCCTCACCCCGGTTTTATCAACTTAACCATTTAAAAGCTTCTCGCACAGCTTCCAATAGAAACTGGACAGTGAGATAAAGTTTAAGGCACAAGCATAAACATGGAGAGTCACGTAATCCACGTTCTGTTAGCCGCTGCAATACATTCAATGCTGTGGTATCTCTTTGAAACGTCGAAACACTTACTTTGTACAAGTCGCTTAATTAAACCTTTCAATCTCTACTGGCAGTTCAGATAAATCAACTTCATCCGCGTGCATGGTCTTAAATTTAGTCATATCAACCTCATTGTTATCGCTTTGCAACAACGCATGGGGATTCAAAAAGTTAACTGCTTCACTAAGAAAGTGGTCCACAGCATTTAACATCTGTAACATGTATCGTTTAATTTCTTCAAAAACAGAGAAACCTACGTCTTGATTTTGTTCGCCTGGCATTCGTTTCGTCCTTCTGACACGTCGCTTCCCAATTGGAATTTCTAGCTTTTCACAAATCTTGAGAGCGGTTTCAACTGACCGCGTAACAAGCGCATCACGTTGGTCATTCAAGAAGGCTAGAAATGCTTTCATCTTCTGGGCACAGTTCTCCAATGACAAATCTTTTTGCTGCAAACCATGAGACTCTCTTAAAACCTCCTTCCAAAAGTGTAAAAAGAACAGCAAAGAAACACGTTGAATCGCGTCTGAAACGTCACGAGCCTGACCTCGTGCATCAACATTTTCGTTTTGATCAAAAAGTTCTCTAATGCACTCACTGTTCCGTCAGTGCCTAAAGCAGGGGTCTCAAACTCAAATTGTTCCACGGGCCAAATGAGAACTATAAAGTAACCCGAGGGCCTCATTATGACTACCCTATAGGACCGCATTATGAGTCTGACGCAATAATGGCGGTACCTGAACCTTAATAAAAGCAGGTTTTACATCTTATTTCTTCCTGCGAAAATATCGTTAACAAGGAAATCATCTCTAGCCTTTTCTACGTTCGTTTAAAAAAAGGAACTTGTTGACTGACTAGCTAGCCGAGCACTTTTAAATACCGGTGAATAAACTATATAACTTAAATATTAATTATTTGAAACTTCCCAAAAAACATCGCGGGCCGCAAAAAATGCTCTCGCGGGCCGCGTGTTTGAGACCTCTGGCCTAAAGCTTTCACAGATTCGTAATGTGCACTCCATCGTGTGTCGACCACGATAGGTAGGCTACGTGCTTAAGCAGGAAGTTACATATGTGAGTAAATACCGAAGAAAAGGAATATACCCTTTCCACAACTGTGAAAAATGTATCAGAGAGTTCGGAAGATCCCACCACTGCATGAACGCCCGCAAGATTGAGCGAGTGATTCCCACAAAGAACAAATATTGCTTTTGAATTTATCTCCTTTGTTCTACGTTGTACTCCAGAATGGATTCCTGACACTGTCGATGCATTGTCATAAGCTTGACCTCTGTACATCTTCACGTCCAAGTCATTTTATACCATGGTCTAATGGTTCTCGCCAACTAACTATATCATTCGTTAAAATAGTTATATCATCGTTTCCAGCTTCAGCTGCATATGCTTTACTTACAATACATTGCTCTCAATATCTGCTTCTTCATTATTTCTGATTTGGCCAGGGGTTGTTTCTTCTTCAGCTTACGGTATTGATTCACTGGTGTTAGCACTGCTAACCTTGTGCATCTTGTTTGGTGAAATGGCGTCCGAACTCCAGAGAGATGTTTACGAACTTCAATATTAACCCCCCTCATTCTTTTTCAATTCCTCTTTCCTAGCTTTTCTCTTTTTTCTGCAAGAACATCCATTTTCTTTCGCCCGCTTCATTTGCAGGTTGAAATGCTTCAAAAAGAGTTAAAATTTATCCTAAATGAAAGTTGCTTCAACTGCAAGGCAGAAGCTGAATCTATTTCGTGCACTCTACTCGCAAATACCAAAACAACCTCTCAGAACAGAGCATCAAGTGATGTCGGTGTATCATAGAGCTCCTTTATGACGTATGCGAATGAGACATAATCGTATGTAGCAAAGATAGCCACACGTAACAACCAATTATTATTTCGGGTCAAGCAACGTGACTCAAACGTGTACAAACTTGGCTAAAGTGCAGTAGTTGTGTGTTTTAGGTGGATGCATTCAACAGAATTACGAAGAAAAAGAATTTGAATTTAGGAAACAAAGAAGAAACCGCAAAAAACTTTGTACTCAGAATATTTTCTACAATATATTGTCTCAGGCCAACTTCTGCCGCCCCCTCTGATTCTGACACCCCTGGATAAATTCAGAATGTCTAAATGGCTGCTACCCCACTGGCATGTGAGCATGATGGTCATAGGGGCCCTCTACTAATATGCACGATGAATGACTTAACATAAACATACACTTTGTACTGCACTTGCCGCAGAAGCAACAGCACACGACTTTGCCCGGGATTCGTAACGCTGTTACGACGGCCCTGCGATGCACTTTATCAAAATCAGGCGTAGTATAGGTTATGCCGAAGGTACATGTTATTGTAGAAGTCGGGAGATTCACTGCCTTCTGTGAACATTAAAATACGGGTAGCGTAGGGCTAACTGCGACTGACTTCATCCAGTCCTGGTGGCAGTGGTGGTCTTAGCAATTTGGTGGCCCCTGTGCAGAAAATTAGGAGGCTCCTGTCACGGACCAAGTTTGCTAGTAGCACAAATTGTTTTTTTGTATTTAGATGAAGTTAGCAGCATGCAGGCTCAGGACACATTTACCACCTGCAGGGCAGGCGTAAAAGCTACTTGTTCCAAATCACTGCTACTTGTTTCCGAATCACACACAGTCTTGCCAAACACCTAGTGGGGCAAATTGTTTTCATGGAGTCAGGCTGGATGGCATCATCACTGATGGCATGGCATGTTGCGATGTGTACTTTTTTAAACTTGTCAGATTGTGTGTACAGTCTAGCAAGTTCACTTATGTGGTTTTTACTCCCCATATATGCACCACAATCCACTACACAAATAGCACAATGGTATGCAGCATTGCATACCTGTACAGCAAAACATAACACTCACTGCTGGTTAACTTAATAGGCAGAAAATACTTCAGCAAAGAGTTTGAAGCTTGTTGTTTTTATTGTGAAAATTTGATCATTTGGTTTGGTCGTAAATATTTTATTTTGCCTGGAGTAATTTTGGAAATTTGATCTAATTTGCATTTTGCTCCACATTCCGGAATTTAAACAATCTAAATGTTTCGATTTCCACTCATCTCAAAAATACGCTTGCCTTCCTGACAGTTGAACCTAGAGCAGAATGAGGATAGTCATCATTGTGATTATCATTATGTCATCAATCGATAGAACTTGTATTGTGTAGTTCAGGGGTTCCCAACCGGGGGTACTCGTACCCCCAAGGGGTACGAGATTGAACATCAAGGGGTACGAAGATCCTTGGGTCACAGAGCAGCTTATATATCTCTTATAGAGCAATATATATCTCAAAATTTTTTTGGGGGTACTAAGAATGCTCTGACCTGACAAAGGGGTACGAGCAGCAAAAAAGGTTGGGAACCCCTGGTGTAGTTCATTTCTTGAATGCGCTAACTGACTAAAGCTCACGCTGATTCCGCTGAGCTGTACGGTCAGTTGATGGAGGGTTGATGGGCACGGTGAGATCATTCGGATGGTTGGTCTCCAATAAATTTAAATTAAACTAGACGTTGGGCTTTATGGAATTGTTTCAGGGAAAGTATTTGTTTATAAATATAAATAAAAACGACGCTGAGCTTTAAGCACAAAGCTTTGGACGTTTATGATAGTTCGCCTGCCCCAGCACATCCACCTTCATTCATTTGTCTTGCACAAAAACAGGGAATAAATCAATACGTCTACAGATTGCTGCAGGCTGATAAATCATTAAACACTTTGAAGTACTACTACATCAATACGAAGGGGAAATTTTAACCTTGCGCCAAAAACTTCACACATCCATCCTGTTATAAGTATAATTGAATAATGCATGAAGAAGATAAATCTCTGAAGGTATAGGGCAAAGGAAAACATTAATGGTTCAAGAAAATAAGGAAAGCTTCCCCAATTTTATTTAAACATTTAGTTCTGACTCAAAAAGAAACTGAAAGCAACTGATGTAACATTGGCAGTAAAAACGTATGGGCAGTAAAAACTTAAACAAGTTAATGTCACAAAACTATAAATCTTTGGTAGGCTATGTGCTTCAAAATAAGTTTATTGCAATGGCTTTCTGTGCATGGTATTTTGTTTAAGGATATGTACACTGGGTAATTAGTAGATTTATAAGTGAGAATGGTAGGCTACCAGTTGAGCCTTGCAACTAATAACAAAATGATTCATAATAGTAAGGGCTCTATATTATTGATTTGAAATCTCTAAAATTGAGGGACCCATATCTTTTCGAAGAGTATTGGGAACCTTATCCATGACGAATGAACAAAAAGCGTGCTTATCCTTTGACTAGGATCCCTTAACATAGTATCATTTGTCTGGGGCCCCCTTGACCTTTGAATCCACAGTAGACAGGCAATTTATATTTAGCCAAAGACTAATAGGCCTGCTTATCCTTTAATTAGAGGACCCTAACATCTTGGTTAAAGGCCTTTTACATTTTGACTGGAGCCCCTTGTACTTGATCATACAGAAAGCTGTTTATGTTTCATCATATCAGTTTGGCTTCTTATCTTCAGGTTGAAAATGCAAGGAAATGTGTAAAAACATATTATTAATAACAGCACATAACAAACCAAATTAAGTTTTATTGTGTAAACATTACAATAAAAATACAACCATAAAGAAAATCTCATAAATTTTTGAAAGCGCGTAAACTGAAAATTGTGGCCCACTCACTAAGACCACTACTGCCTGGCGGTTATCAGCGATGCGAACATAGCCGAAATTGAGGCTTGCAAACTTCCCACACAGAAAAAATTATTTCCTTAGATAATGATGCAGAAACCAGCGATATAATCGACACGTTGCTGGTTCACACTATTTTACAGCTTCTCATTTTGCAATCCCCCAAGCAGTGACGGATTTACGCATAGGTCAAATAGGCCAGTAGCCTAGTGCCCCGCGCTTTTGGGGCCCCGTGCATCTCCTTCCTATAACGATTCATTACGAACTTGAAATTAGCGAACTGTGCAGAGGCGCAACGTCACAATTTACTTTGATACAAGAGAAAATGTCAACGCCTGGAGTCTAGAGTCTAGACTAGAACCTTATTAGTACAGTAACAACACGATAATATCGTTTGTTACGCATATAACAATGACAATGCTGCTTTTCATCGGAGTTCTGCAGTGTCTGGCGGTCTTGCGAGCCTTTGTCAGTGGGCGATTATTAACCATCAAGTAAGAAAGTGCTTTGTGAAAGGCTTGATACTGAAGTTGTCGCTTCACGGTGCCGAACTCGGAACGGTTTGGGCCTCACACGAAGAAACAAGTGCGAACTTTCATGGCGCTTTTCAACTCGGCTAAAGAACGTCTCGATAGCTTTTGCGGCTCTGCGCAACTGGGGATGTTATGCTTATGACTGTTGTTTCCTTGCTCGCACGGCTTCTGCCATGGAACAGGTATCGCTTGGAGATGATCGTTCAGGCCCGTCGCCAGAAATTCGCAACAGGGGGGGCCAAAGATCAAAGGGGGGCACATCTTTAAATACAATATTAGATGTATGCAGCAACTGGAGGGCCAAACATGTAATAGGGGGAACATATTGTAAATTGGAGGACCGGGCACCACTGGCCTCCCCGCTGGCGACGGCCCTGCGATTGTTACAATACTGAGGAACATGACTGGGCGCGAGAGAGATGCAGGCCGTCTGTATGAAAGTGGTTACAAGAAAAGAATGAAAAAAAGATAATATAAATGCACTGAATTTGCAAAAAACAAAAAACATCAGTGAATTTTTTTCTAGTGATAAGCTGGGTTCTCCTCCGTAGTAGAGAACAGTGCTTGGGCAATGCTTGATGTAAGTCGCGAGAAGAGTGATTTATTCCAGAAAGATGTTAATGCTAAGGAAAAATATGAGGGAAAGCAGAAGACAGCAAATGCTAACACGATGAAGCTTGGGGTGGTAAAGATTTTCCGTACGACATTCACCTGGGGGAATAACTGTAGAGGACGATGAACGAAATTGTTTTGCTTTTGGGGAGCTGGCTTCGTTTTCTGAGGATCGAGCCGAGTGGAAAGCATTAGTGCAGACTTACGCAGGTACTTTGCAGCGAAGACGCTTGAACAATGTTTAAGACTCACTGAATCTTAGAACCTCGGCCAGGGCCTACGATGATGGCAGGACAAGATACTTAAATAAATCTAAGTTTTTTAGAACACCTATCAATGGTGAACGGGTGAGACGAAAGTAGCTTATTTATTCTGAGTTGACCCGGTTGTTTCTTTGGTATGTTTGTAAGATTCTTTCCGCCTGTCATGTATCATTAACGATCGGATTCAACGACTAGAAAAATACCAATCGTCTGTGTGAGCAAGAAGGCAGCACCACGCACAGGAAAGGTTTTAATTTATGTTGAAGATCTAAAGCAGTGGTTCCCAACCTGTTTTTGGCTAGCGCCCTCTTTTCTGACAAACATATTTCTATCGCCCCCTTATCATACCCAACACACACATCAACACAATTTTTTCGTACTGTACGGCGTAAACCTACATTTGGCATGCTTGAAAATGATTAAAACAAGACTGGGCACCAAGATGTTTTTCAGGATACAACCTAATTTAGCAAATTAACTCATTTAGCAGTTTTTGCTGTGTTAGAGGTATGGAACGGAAATCAGCATCTAACCAAGTAATACAACTGTAATGGCAGTTTCATTGTGAGATGGTTGTGCTTGGTAAAGGGCTATGATCGCTGGAACTCATTCAAAAGAAGTCGCAGATCCCCACGTTCAAGAATATTTAGTCTATTTCTCTGCTTTGAAAGAAGAAGGCCGACTGCAATGAAACTTTTCTCCACTAAATATGACGTTGGGAAGGCAATGAAATAAGTCTTCGCTGTGTTCCACCATATTCGATTGCAATCTAGGACTTTCGTTTGCAACCAAAAAACTTGATAGGATTTTCTGAACTTTGGTTTCAGCTCAATGTCAAGTCAGATTGCAAGCAGTTTTTCTCGACCACTCCTGCTTCTTCACTAATAAATCTAAGCTGTGTTTTTTTCGCTGATACATTTCTGTCATTTCACGCTGTGATATTTTGGTCACTGAGACATTTCGGTCATTTGTCTTGCAGTTGCATCAAAACTCGCTGTACAGTGTTCATTAGCCTATATTTTCGGACATTGTGATCGAAATGATTTAATTTTTTCGATCATTTCAAAAACATTTCGGTCTATGACCTAAACATGACAGAAAAAACAGCATCTAAGAAAGGATTGATTACCCAATCTGTATACCTATAATCATTAAAAGATCCATAAATCTCTGATACAAGTCTCTTTGCAAATTTTACTTTCTCTTTGCAATCTCCAATTCAGAAAGGCTTGGAAATTGCTAGAGTTCATGACTAGCTAGATTTCGGACAAGATGGTGGAGACAACTGATTTGGCTTTAATGAGGTTAACATCATTCGCCTGCAATTACAAATTAACTTCACTGAACTTCGCAAAGATATCTGACAAATAAGCAACGTCACATTTGATGTTTCTTAGTTCACTACAGAGAGTCAAGTTGAAGCCTTGAAAGAATCCACCAAATGCATCAAACAGAGAATAAAAACGTCTCGGGTATTGTCCGTTGCAAGCCACCTAACTTCTGTGTGCAGCAACAGGCGTACATACTCTTCATCATTGTCTTTAAGAGTGCACCACGTTGCCTAACGTTAGCATAGCGCTTCTAAATTATTTGGTGCCTGATCAATCCGCTAATAGCCTATTCTGCCACATATTTTAGAAAATTTTGACTTCGGAGCAGCGCCAGACTTAACTGATGCGACGTCCTAGGCTAATCCACTTGTGAGGCCCCCTCTCCCACTGTTGCGAGGAAAAAAATTGAAAGCGTAAATCTATTTGCGAACAGCCGAAAATGACGCTCTGAAAGTACGGTCAGCAAAAAATTCTAAATCATTACTGGAGTGCCCACGATCATTGAGCTTGTTGCTGCCTTCGACGCAAAAGCGTTCAATTGCACGGAATTGTTGAAATCCTGTTTGGCTGGCGTGAACAAGATTATTAACTGCCACAGGCAGAGAATTCGCCACAATTGAAATATTTGACAAAACACATGGCCTACGTTTTTTTTAGAAGAATCACATCTGTTTTTTTTATCTGCGTTAAAAAAAACACACTGCACCAGTATGTGTGGCGGCAAAAAGACTTTAAAGCACAATGTAAGGACCACGTTGCAACTCGCTTAGCACGGCTGTAAAAATCTCACACACACGAGCAAAACATGTCAAGTAAAACGCACCCAAATGGTTGTAACTGCTAGGTTCACGATCCGCGTGTTTCTTACTTTTTCACACTGGTAAGAATCGAACGCAATTAAAGTGTCGCGTGAAAAGATGTGAAGTTTGAAAACCACAACCGTCGCCAGAAGTCTTGAATAGGGGATTTGAATTTGTGCCAGGGGACTTGACGTTCTGAAAATTTGATAAAATCTTTGCTGATTTATAGTGTTTCATATTTAACTTAGGAAGGGGTGGGCTCACCAATGCCTACCGTGGCGACTGGACTGGTTGAAATTTCGCTTATGCTGTCATTATTGAAATACGCATAAAGAAATAAAAAGTTACAATCATCGAATCAAGTAAGACTGAACACAACACAGCAAACAGTCAAAAGGGCTTTGTCTTGCCTTCTTCATAACAAAATTATCTAAAAATTCATTACACTTTGTTTTCCCAAGTTTGTCACTTTTAATATCTGGAATGCTTAGTGTGGACAACCCTCCTGGAATATTGCGACCATTTAATTAAATTTTAATTCTTTTGAATCTTGAAAAGGACCTTTCGCCTGAGGAGTTAGTGACCACCAAGCTAAGAAATAAGACTTCGCGTGGTTGGATAAACTAAGAACCACTAATCTAAGGCATCATACCCAAACCACTTGATGTTTGCTGATGATATTTGTGTGTTATGTCCAAGTGTACGTTGATTGCACAGAATATTAGGTGTGTGCCAGGCGTATGCAGAATCGCATGGGATTATTTTCAACTGCAACAAAACTGTTTGTATGACGTTTAAGGCTAAAAGTGCAAAAAGCACAGCCACTCCAGTCTTGAAATTGGGGGGTCAATACGTAAATTCTGTTGACCAATACAAATATCTGGGGATTGTATTGGATACTGAGCTCTCAGATGACAAAGACATTCAGAGACAACTGCGATATCAATATTGTGCAGCAAACAAGCTGCGAGCCTCTTTTTCCCGTTGTTCAAATGGAGTTAAAAACGTACTTTTTCGTTCCTTTTGTACGCCCATGTATGCATCTCAATTATGGTGTAATTTCAGGAAGTCATGCATGCAGAGATTGCGGGTGGCATACAATTTTGGTTGCAGAGCTCTATACAACTTGCCCTGGAGAGCGAGTGTTAGTAGCCACCAAGTTCAATGTAACATACCTACCTTTGAGGCTCTGCTACGTAAATACAAGTACCTGTTTCTCGAAAGATGCAGAAAATCTAACAACGCATGGTTACGTGCTTTGATGCAGTTAGATTGTTTGTACTCGTCACTATTCTTTGAACACTATAATCGCATTTTACTCTGTGATTGAGTGATCGATCTTTGCAGTGTCCGTTTGATCGATGGCGTGTCAAGCCACAACGGTTTCGCATTTTACCTAGACTAGACCAAGTTAGGAATTAGCGCCCTACTCCGCAGTAGTGCTGTAACAAGTCTTACGTGTTAGCTAACAATAGTGGTAAGAATGTGTCTGTAACCCTATGGTTCTGTCTTCAATGCAGTTGCAAAAAGTGTCTGTAACCCTGTGATTACGTTGGCTTCAATGTCTTGTACTCCGTTCTGTATTGTCTGTTTTTATCAACCTGCGTTCTGCAGAGTGTGTGTGTTCATACTATGGACTTCGTGTCTGCTATAAACAAATAAATTAAACGCTTTTGTAACTTTTTTGCTGTTTCCCTGTCTCCTTGGGGAAGAGTTCTGCGGTTGCCAGTTGGCAAAATGGCTTTTGCTTACTATTGAAGCTCATGAAGATCTTCTCTGATTTGCTTAGAATGGGAACAGTACAAACTTGCGCAAGTACTCAATAGCAATCTGATTTCTGAATGACTTCACTGAAAATTCAAACGGAAAAAATCACATCCAAAAATACCAATCGAGCTTTACGCGACACAAACGCTCACAAAACTACTGTATCGACACAATAGTCGGCGTGTGGCGTGACCAACCGGCATATGGAGATTCATGGAAACTAGTTGGAAGACTCTGGCGTTATCACCACGAAAGTTGAAAGAAACTAAATCTTGCGAAAAATAATTAAGACGTAAATTTTTGACGAAGCTTAATTTAAATAATAATATACTGGCCATTGACTCTATGCGTACCACAGTTTTTTGGAGGCCCCCTTGGGTCTTGAGGCCCCCTTGGTTCTTGAGGCCCTAGGCTTAAGCCTATATAGCCAATAGGTAAATCCGACCTTGCTTCGGAGCAATGCAATATTGAATCTAAATCTACAGATGGTAAAAACATTTGAACATAACCGTGACACTAGCAGTTGTCCACTGGCCCTTCCATCTCTCTCGCTAAATTTCCTTGGCGCTACTCAAAGCTAAAGTGCGTTCTTAAAAACACCTCTGTTTTCTGAAATCTTTTCAATTCCCTTCAAATAGCTTCTTCTTGTTAGTACATAACACTACCTGCAAACACATATGAACTGCCTTCCTACTTTCAAATTGAAATCGTACACGGTTATTATTATTTTTGTGTTCATTAAACCATTCCACCCAAAAATAGCTCACGCTTGTGCTTACAGGCTGGTTCTAAAATGATTGTGCAAGCCTGCAGTTCTCACGTCTGTCCGGTGATATAGTCATTGTAACGAAACGGGCATTATTAAGTAACAGTTTACCCGTGCCAAAAAGTACAACTGACGAGAATTTCAAACATAATTATTTCATCATTGAGGAGGACGGTTTTACTCCGCAGCTTACCTTAGTTATGTAAACTGCAGTTCATCAAATTATCTTCCAGCTTTTCACCTCTCTTTTGTTTAAAAACGCTAAGTTTTGTTTATAAATTACACGCATACATGTTTGTTGATCATATTGTTTTTGACGATATTTGGTCACTGAAAGTTTGTAAGCCAGTCTCCTAACGCCCCCCAACTGCCCGTTTCTGCTTCACCGCCCCCCTAGAGCTTCATAGCGCCCCCAAGGGGGGTGACACCGCCCCCACTGGGAACCCCTGATATAAGGCAATCGTGAAACCAAAGTCGGAACCATGAAGGATATATTTTTGAGGGGGCACTACACATAAGAGGGACATACTTTCACGCTTGAAGACAAGCGACCAAATAGGTCACACTTACGTGGGGCCCCCAAAACTAAGATGACCTACGGCCCCGCACCCTAAATCCACCCTGCCCCCAAGCGAGCCTGGGCGCCGGATATCCTGACACCTGCTGCTGTCCCCTCACCATTCCTGTTTTGCTGCACCGGATATAAAAACACCAGGCGCATTTCACTCTATTAGTAAGTGCATATCTGCACGGTCGATCATTTTCGATCGCATCTTAACCTTCCCATTCAGCGATACTGTCATCGGCGCCAGCAACGTCTTAACAGCACCATGAAATTGTTTTGGTTGACATTGACTGGGAGATAGAACTTTCAGCTAAGGTTGCGAGATAATCACACAGCATGTATGAGATTTCACAAAAACAGGCTGAGTCAGTCAGGTTACAATGTTTGATATTTGAATTTATTGCAACTATACCAACATATCTACAAACCACAACGATTTTCAAGTAGGACCTTACATAGGCCTACAGTAGTTGGATTCAGGGAAACTCGTGTCGGTTGATTGCTAATAGAGTACATGCCAACTAACGTGACAAAAAAAATTGGTTTGGTGAAATTAACTCAAGAAGCAATGACGAAACACAAGAGGACTGCAGGTTTCAGCAAAGTTTTCGCTTTATTTATCCCGCATTAAGTTGTTTGATGCCAAAAGATAAAGTTTATTACAGCGAAACTGCTCAATAAATGTTGCCCCGAGTTTGGTTCCGTTCAAAGGTTTTCTATTCTAAATTCCGAAAGCCATTTTAAAAAAATGGGTTGCAGAACACTTCAGTCGCACTTCTGACGTTTTCAGAAACTTCTTTGCAACACGTTGCTTTTCAGTCCCGTCGCCACGGGAGGGTATTGGTGGGCTTTGGCCCTCAAAACTAAGCTACAAGTCCCCCAAGTTGAAATATGAAACATTACGAATGAATGGAGCTTCTTTCAATTTGTAGAAGGTGAATCCCCCCCGGACAAGCGTAAAGCCCATTGAAGAACTTCTGACGACAGTTCTGCTTTGCTTGCCAAAATCACTTCAGCAACATTGGTTTGTGAGTGACCTATAGTAAGAATGCAGGTCACCCTGAACGTTTCAAACTCTGCTTGAAAATAAGCTATGACAGTTCACTGAAGCATGTGAATCGTCACACCTGTACCTTGCGAAGCACTACGCAACATGGAAAAAGTGAAGCGAATGCTTCGGCTGAAAAGGACTGAAGATGTTACAAATATCGTAACAAGCAACAATGGAGATGACATCCCATGGTTACTCTATTACTGCTTTGGTCGGCCGATATTAGATATTATATGTTTGAGGTAAGTGTATCTTTCATTTGTGGGGAGTTTCCCCATGCAACGGTGCATGCACCGTAACAACAGCTGATTCGCGTGTTTTTTCTACTCGCTATGACTAACACCTTTTGACAATAAGCGTAATACAGTTTTCAGCTAAATTTTAAAAAGTCTTGAAATACTGTACACTTGTTGAGCTGATTCCCTCAGTAGCTGATTTTTCAAGCGCTCTGTCGAGTAGTCCTGTCGAAATATGCACAAGTTTTGCAGTTTTGACTGAGGAGGGGGATTACTGCCATGATGGCAGTGCATACCTGACGTATGAAAACAAAAGCTCTGCATGAGTCTCCAACAGAGTGGAGAACGCAGAAAATTTCCGAGGGGAGGGTCAAAGCATAGGCGTAGCCAGGGGAAGGCCATAGGGGCCATGCCTCCCCCCAAATTTGTAGAAAATATAGCTATTTTGTGCTTTGAGAGGCGTTTTTCTAAACAAAATACTGCTATTCGCCTAAAATTAAACTTTTTGGTATACACTGCCGAATACTGACAGTATACACTGCCTAAAACTGTTTATACATTTTTTATTTTTAGAGTCTGAGGGGAGGGCCATGGCACAGTGGCTACCTCCCTCCGTACGCTAGTGCTCCAACGACATTTTTGCGAAAACAAATGTGAGCACATGACTCATGGTCAACCTTGGTTGGTCACACTTACTTAACCTGCAGAAGGAATTGTTTCATTTTTGCTAAAGGAACCATGTGGGCATAAACAGTACAAAAGAATACTGAAAAACACGGCATTTTCATGTCTCATCTCAAAATAATTCACTTCTTTTGCATTTAGAACCACAACCTTCGAGCAGGATACAATTTTGATCTTCAACCAACCGCCAAGCTACTGGACGAATTTGTGCATTTTCAGCTTTTTTGGTGTCTTAATTATGTTTATCTCCGAATTTTCGGAGGAAAAAATCTTTGCTTTAAAAGAATGTTTTGCTTTTTCGGGTGAGATGAGCTTGAGAGTAATTTCTTAGTTATTGAAAAACGCGCCCGTGCTCGTAAAACCTTTTGAATAAATTTTAATCATTTTGGCATGTTATACCAGTACAAGTAATGATTAGTCACTTTCCAAACTAAAGCTCATTTCACAACATCGGGATGAACATTTCACGTTGTGCATGACCGATTCTCCATTTGATGACCACACTTCGCTGTTTTGGATTAAAGAGGTTTATCGCGCTTTGTTAGGTATCATTGTTAACGCAAGCGGCGTGACGTGCTACCCCGTGAAAGCATCTCAGAGGTTAGGTAACCTATGTTCAAGTGTTGCTTGCAATGACGGACGGCTTACATAGATTTTTTAACACTATTTCCTGCGACTTACAGTCAGTGGCGGCTTGCAATCAAGGGCGGTTAGCAATCGAATAAAATTCCTTCAGTTAAGGGTGAGGCTGTAGGTGTAGGGTACACAAGGTTGCGAGTCTGTATGTTTATAGGCTAAACAAAACATCATTTTATTTTTTTCAATGCTGTCGAATGATTTCCATCCATAGATACTGAATTAAAAAGCTGTTCAAATCCAGTAAATTTCTTGAAGAAATGAATGCTGCCTCAGGCATACGGTGCTTATCGAAATGTTTCAAATCTTTTCACTAGCAGCCAGAAGCAGCAGTCTTGTCTCTCTTGTGTCAGTGTTCTACCATCAGCCTTAGCTTTTGCTTGCTTGACGAGAATACGTTATTCATTTGTTGTGGCAAGTCAGTTCAAAATACAGTAAAAGTAAGTTGAATAAACACAATGTGTTTTCTCGTTTTTTTGCAGATGCTGACTTCTGTTCCACACTACCTATTGAAAAGACTGATGTGAGTTTGTTGATTAACTTGGAAAAATTGTCTCAAAAAGATCTGCTTTCCATCTGTTTGCAACCTGATTTTGCACAAAGCGCTTTCACTGAAAGCTTCCTGAACCTTGTGCGCGGTAGAACGACCTACGCAGTACGCACACACGACCGTTACGCTCTGTTAGCAATGAATGGCCACATCTACTGAATGACGCAAAGCACCGCGATGATATGCTATTGCGGGTCTTCCTGACTCGGGTCAAATGAAGTCACCACGTGAAAAGTACGTAAGCACGCGTCGGAACGCTTTCCACGCTTCATTTTTTTGTGTGACATGTTAAAAAGTGCGATTACGGTCATCCTCGCTCTTTTCGATTTTGCAAAGGTAGTGAGTTCGGGACACGCTGACCCGACGTTGCAGTTAGTGTGAGGTGGCTGAAGCTGACCCGACGTTATGGTTTGCCCCAAATTTTTTTGTTTCAGACATATATGAAATCTAAACTACCCCCTTTTCATCAAAAATTTTATGATATTAGAGTACAAAGTAAATTGGTTAGTGCTCAAACTGCTCAATGAGACTTATATTTTCAGTATAGTTTTTCTGATAAACTTCAGTTGAAGGAAAGTATATTTTTTATTTTTGAAACCGGATCTGGCACACCCGGCGGAAGCATTAACGTGACAAAAACTGAGCGATAGTATTCCAGGGTATTTCCACTGCAGTGTTCCAGCTATGAAATGAAAATACTGCCATGGTCAATATTGCAGCAATTAACACTAAACAGCCCGGAAGTGCAAACAATGCCAAACTCAATTTAGAAACACTTGTTCTTTCCGTTGTTGCAAATCTTCAAGCAATAATTCACATAATCAATTGCTTACGGATTAAAAATTGCTGAAAAACTTAAAAAAAGGGCTAGTCTAACCTTTCTGGGGTATTAGTTAGCTGCAAACGTGTCCTGGTTCACGAATTCGCCAGACCCCACTCTTTCGCCAACTATTTGGGTGTTGAGACTGGTAAGCCCACGACATCAACTGATGATGGACCTAGTAATTCCGCTCTTTACATACACACAACGTATGACACCAAGGTCACGTGACAAATCTCGAGCAGTACACAGTGCAAAAGCGACACTAGTGGTCAACCACTGTTTGCATGAATTTCGAATCGGTATTTGACTACAATATTTTTATCGGTTTTCATCATTAATTCTATTTGCAATTTAAAGTTATTTTTCAATATAATAGTTTTCTATACCGTTTTAAGTTACTCTCTCTAAAAGGTGACTCACAATAAATGTGCAAAGTATAAATTCACAATACATCAAATAACTACGCATAACAATGTTCTGAAAAGTTAATGTCTTTAGTCGTTGTTTCGTGTTCAGCTTCATTTGGCTTGTCGTGATTTCGTCGTTGTCTTCTAGCTTGTTTTCTTCAATTTATTTTTCTTCAGTAATCGAAGTCCTCTTTCGTTGTTATTTCAGGATCACAAGACGTTCTATGTTGAGGAGCCAAGACGAACTCAACACTTCCCCTTCACGCAAACTTTCCTTCACGCACGCAAATCAGCACTGTGTTTCGTACCAGCACAACGCAGTGACAAATCCTTTTAGTAAATTAATGTCTCAGTTTGGTTTCCCAAGTCCCATACAAAAGTAAGCATGCAATGCTTGATTTCTTCCACGCAGAGAATTCCCATGCGCTTTTTACCAACAAATAGCCGATAAACTTTGTTTATTTGTTACTTCCCAACGCCTAAGATACCTTTACCGGTTTATTTATCGATTTGCGCAGAGCCGAACAAGCAACAAAAACAAGCAGATGCATGAACTGGTCAAGCATCAGAGTAACGTCCAAACTCCCCAACTTGTTTCAGGTAGTGATCAACCTCCAGGCTGCGACAGTCGCAGTTTTTCTATGTGGGGCAAACTCTAGTTCCTTTTTTCTGTCGTGAGGGGACGACTGCCTCGCATCGCGCAAACACAATCGACGTAAGCAAAGGAAATTCTGGAACGGTCAGATTACGGAAACACATTCTGAGCATTACGTACATGCGATTACGTAGAGTCGTAGACAGTCATGAAGTGTAAGCGACCAAGCTTCCTCGAGCATTCGCTCCATTACACGTGATTCTCAAAAAACGCAAGTCACGGCGTGTCAAGGCGGTCTTATTCACTGCTTATGTCTTTCCATAGCGGAACAGTATTTTTCGGTCTGGCAGTTTCGGTCTGGCCGATTTGGTCTGGCCGTTTCGGCCTGAGCTGTTTTGGTCTGAGCCGTTCCGTCTGGCCGTTTCGGTCAGGTCAGACTATCAAATCTTGCAGAAATCTTACATTAATGCGAAGTCGAGCCGTTTGATTCAAAGCGTGCTCTCTTCATCACCATACTGGAGGTTACTAAAGGTAGAGGCATTCCACTCAAAGCGTTCTCCCTTCACGATTCGCAGTAGCGTCAAAGTAATTTACTCGGCATAAAGTTCGTAGTTGTCGTGCAAAGTAACTGAATCAATGGTGTATCGGGCTTAGCCAGGGCCTTTGATTACGATTTATAATCTTGGGGTCTATGCGTTGGGCTTTGTTGCTATTCAAGTATTTTCGTTCCATGTCTGGCCTTTCGCATTCATGTTGCAGGTGACCTGAATCAAAAACTATCGTTCGTAGCAAGCGTTCTCCCGACTTCGTTCGCTCGCGCTTTAAGGCCGGATTACACGAAACACTAAGCGAACGCAAAACGAAGGCGACGCGACATTTTCTCGCGCGAAGGCGCATTTAGATTGAACGCGAATGTTACGCAGTAGGCTTATGTGCTGGTCGCGACTTGCGAGAAAACATCCACTGGGGTTAGCACTGCTGTCTCTGAGGAAGTTTTAATGATATGAAGCTTTGTGTACTGTTGTTGTGAGGCTGTATAGCTCCCAAAACTTACAAATAATATAAGACAATAACTTTTCTGCTTTGATTTGACGTAAGCAAAATTGAAGACCCTCCAACGAAAAGTGCCTAAGTCACATTTTTGGGTAAACTGAGTTACACAGTGGAACGTGTTCTCGAAACTTTCCTCAACATGTTCTCAAAAAATCTAGCATGGAACAAGCATCTAAAGGTTAAATCTGCGCATCCACATTCCGCTTTATCCAGTGTTTCATATGCGAATTAAAAACTTTAACAGCTGTTTTCTCGAAACTGGCAATTTGTGACAATTTTCGTTGGAGGGTCTTCAATTTGAATATAACTGCACTCAAGCAGTGCCAGATGAGGCTTTTAATGGCCCTGAGGCACAATCTTTCGAGAGTCCCCATCTTTTCAATATAAACCAATGTCGCACGGTGCACCCATGATACTCGCGTTCATCACGCGAAATAACACACTCTACAACATCAAATGAAAAGGGTGGATATGTAATGCGAAAACGAAAACGTTTGTCCTATCATAACTCAGGAATATAAAAACGTTCTCAGTTTTTCCCACCATGTTAGACACTCAAACTGCAATAGTACTTTGTGTGCTTTTTTTGCAACCAAATTCATGTATCAGCTTGTCAAAGTTTACTTTCCGTAATAGTTGACTCTCATGCTGCTTTATGCCAGGGTGGGCAACCTACGGCCCGCGGGCCGGATCTGGCCCTCCAAGGTAAAGCCTCCGGCCCGCTGCCCCTTCACCAAATTGTAGTAACTGTATGACCCACCTATAATGGTACAGTGTTATATTTTATAAATCTGCCCTCCTTGCAACTTATTGTTTGAATACTTGCGAGGAATTACTTATGAGAAACTGCATGGTAAATGCACTGTATGTTGCATTTTAGGCTTTCGCTATGAACTGTGAAAATCAGAGTTAATCTGATTAAAATTCCATAAATTCCCAGGATTTGACAACAGCGAAGGAACGGAGTTGCTGGTGGAAAATTAATACGGCCCGCCATACCTTGCAGAGTTTGTTTTTGGCCCGCGACTCGGGAAAGGTTGCCGACCCTTGCTTTATGCCCTCCTCTGTGTCGTAAATACGATGCCATACCGTTCTTCTATGATGCCACAAGCGCCTGTAATGTGTTTTTTCTCTTGTACGCATAATCTGTATATTGCAGGGGGGCCAACTTGTCTTCGACTGGGAACAACTAGAAAATTTCTTGATATCTCGCGATCGACCAGTCGGTAACAAAGGCACAAGTACGAAATATCGTAAAATGCAACTTCTTCAGTATTCAAAAGCAACAAAAACCGCCTTGAGCTTTTCAGCCGGCTGTTTGAGGAATCTCCTGCCTAGTTTTGCTCCCATCTTGTGGCTTTACAAATATTTCTTCAGTATTATGTACTTTCTAAAATATTGATTGAAAAATGTTCTTTTTAGGTATGTTGTCAATTCAGTGTAAAATCGACGATCGACCAGTCGATCGCGATCGTCATGTTGGCCATCCCTGGTATATTGCATTGAACGTTGGGCAACAAGCATTGTGCGTAAATAGGCTATAACTGTATTGAATGTCAGCTTTGACATTGGGGGCCCCTTGACTGCAGGGGCCCTGAGGCCTGTGCCTCATAGCTAATATGGCTCTGCACTCAAGTAATTACTGCGAGCAAGCCCAGGTTAGATAGATTCACTGAATGCAAACTAATCAAGTCATCTGTATTGTATGTCAACAAATGTGGTTGCCTACACAGGCCCGTAACCAGCTTAGGACATCAGTGGCGGCGAAGAGTTTTCTGAGAGTGGCTTGAATTTTTTAAACTGTTTAAACTATGTCCAACACATTTTTCAGGGGGGCTGCTCCCCTCTGGTTACGGGCCTGGTAGTACAGTACCCTCATTATCCGGAATCACCAAAAATGTCATAGGTTTGAAATTATTAGAATTGCGTTGTAAGCTATCAATAGCACCCACCGTAATCAAAATGGAATAAAAAAAATTCCTGCATTTCAACTTCACAAGAAATTTAACCTGAAAAAATTGTTCTTCATTCCGCTGCGAACTACAGAAAAGCATTTCATTCCGAGATTTCCGAAGATTCTTGTCGTAATGCACTTTTCACTGACGTAACATAATTCGCTGTCATTTTTGCAGTGTACAAACATGGCTCATATTCAGGCCCGTAACCAGTTTGGGACACCAGGGGGGCGAAGAGTTTTGCGAGGGTGAAAAAATTTTTTAAACTATGTCCAACACATTTTCCAGGGGGAAGAAAATATTTCTAGGGGGGCTTCGCCTTCCCTGGTTACGGGCCTGCTCATATTCCAGTTGGTATAAAAGTAGCCCTTGATGTTTATCTGCACAAACGAAAAGTTCTTTACTCAATATTGCTGCATTTACACATTCACTGCCGCCAAAAAAGACGCTGACGTTTCTGGTGTAAGAGCTGGCAATTTTTTGGGGGTGCAAAGGATATTTTGCCCATATTTCCCTAAGTTTGTTCGTAAAACTTCTATGCGACAAACTTTCTCCCTACAAATTTGTTTAGGTGTTGGTACGTTATATTTTCCTCTACCAACTGCCATAGACTTGCAAACAGAAAATTTGGTACTTTAACTAAATAAAAGTACGCTGGACTGTGCAAGAACATTGCCAAAGCCCAGCCGACTCAGTACTTTTGAGCATCTGCCTCAGTTTGTATGACGTTCCATTCACACCCCAGCTGTTGCAGTCAGCAAGGAACAACACACCTAGCTGAGGTACGCCTAAAGCTGCTTCATTCTACGAAGACATACGTGGTATGTATCATATTATAACTATGCTGCGAGTCTCACAACCTTGTCCGAATATCCTTTGCACCCCCGAAAATTCGCCTGCTCCTACATCTTTGACTGAAAGATTGCCTTCTAACAGACACATAAGACAACGGTGTCTACAGTCGCACCAGACACGTACAAAGCAATCTGATAAATCAGTGCAACTTGGTCAATGACTTTGAAATGAGGTGGAACGTCCCGAACTGCGACGGCTCTATCGATGGAAAGCATGTAATATCCTGGAAAAACCCGCACTAAGTGGCTCATTGTATTTCGACTACAAAAAAAAACAATAAAAACTGCTGATGGTTGTAGTAGACGCACAGTAAAGGTTTACGTTTGCTGACGTCGATTCACGCGAAAAACAAAGCGACGTTTGCAAACTGCAGCCTTGCCCAATGCTTGAATATAAAAAGTTTAGATCTTCCACCCTGTAAACTTCTTTCTTGAACGGAAGAAGCACTACCAAATTTTTGGAGGTGACGGAGATATCCTCTCAAAGATAATTTAATGAGACCGTTACGTACACAGCAGCTGACAGCGGAGAAGCGAATATTCAATTATCGAGCCAGAAAAACAGTAGAAAATGCTTTTGGGATCATGCCCTCTTGCTTCAGGCTTTTTAGAAGACCATTGGCCGTGAAACACAGCACCGCTGATGAAGTGGTGAAAGCCTGCACAGAATTGCACAACATGTTACGAATCGACTCGGCGTACTGCGAGGAAATCATGGGTCATCACGAGGATAGAAACATAATTTTCATGACGGAACGTGGAGGCAGGGATGGCGTTAGCAAGTGCGGGGCCCGATTAGGAACACTTTTGCGGGGCCGCACTCAGTAACGTGTGTGGAAATCTTGAGGGGATGCATCAAGTCACTGATGATAGAAATCGGTGATGTTAAAAAAGACGAGGCCCGAAAGGGTGACGCCAAGACCTCTACAACACAAACTACAATCAACAGTGTTGGAAAACTCAATGATTCAAAGGATTACAACACTCAATACCGTCTATCTGGCCAGGCACTTCCATGGCCAGAAAGGGGGGTTTGTGTGTAGTACCTTAACCATCTCTGCCTTGCCTTAACGAGGTACTGTGGAAAATAACTTGGCTAAACGTTACTTGGAAACAAAGACGATGCTTACTAAAAAAATTTGATGAGGGCGTTAAAAACCGTGTAGTTCGCTTGGATTGGCAATAGATCCCACGCTTACAAAATGCTGTGGGCTCCGCCAGGGATTTTTAAAGATTTCACCTTGCTGCCTACAAAGACATTTTGAGAGACCGCAACTGTTTTATCTGAATACTGAGATCATTGTAAAACAAAGTTTTCGTGTATTTTGATGGTGGTAGTAAAGCGAGTTTAAACTGTTTTGAGAGCGTTGGAATAATTTAAGAACCGTTTTGATCTCCCAAAACCCCTTGACAAACACTGGGCCCTGCGCCGGAAATATTCACAACCAGCTTCGATACAAAGTGCAAATTTGTGTTGTTTAGTTGGCTTAGCGCGGGGCCCGATTAGAAGAAATCGGTCAAATCGGCTTAAAACCGGTCCTGCGTGGAGGTATCAAAAGGGCGCCAATGCCTTTGCTCCACTCAATCGCTCAGGCAGATTTCATGCCTGTAGAGCAGCGGATGTAAGAGAACGATTTGCCGCACTTTTAAGCAGTAATGGTGTTGTATCGCGGCAGAAAAATTTATTTCTTTGATGCTTTGCTATCAGTCGTTGAGCAAACGCATTTTGATTGATGATATACTGAGACACACATTCAAGTAATCCCGCAAATGGAGCTCTATCCCATAATAAGGCTGCACCAAACCAGCAACATAACAAAAATACTATGCGGTCAAACGGCAATTAACCGGCTGAAGTAAAAAAAAGATGTTTTCTAAGATGTTTAGCGGGTTTGCTGTTAATTCAGCTTGTTTGCATATTCTATACCACGCACGGCGTTTTTTCATTCCTTGGTTGCTGCTTCCAAAGGTGTAACTTCACGTTGTGTTCCTCGCTTCACTCGTTTGAAGTCCTACGCTGATCACGTTCAGTTTGTAGTGTTTTATCAGTTTCAAGACAACATTTGCAGTTTTCTTCCGTGTTGAAAACTTTTTGGCATCACCTGCCACACTTTCGAAGAAAAAGACCATTGTATGTTTTGAGATCATTGCGACTTCTGAAACAAAATAATTTGCAGTGTGGTGCGATCACCAACTGAGTTGTACCCAAGTTTTACTACGTTAATCTTATCAAACGCATCTAGTTAAGCAGGAAAGCAGTACGTGTGCAATACCTGGCAATTTTTGACTGATTATTGCATCCAGTATGTCATGTAGTGGATCCGATCGACGGTTCTTCAGCTTCACTGGTCCAATTTGTTTATCTGCTACAATTAGGATTGTGTTCAACGCTATCTTACAACGCTAAACCGAATTGAAGGATAGATAGTTGGCGAACGAGTGGGGTCTGGTAAATTCGTGAACCAGAATACGCTTGTAGCTAGCTACTATCCTAGAACGGCTAGACTAATGGAATCACCGAGGTTATAGCCAATTTCTTTAAGCAGGTTGTAGTGCGATTGCTTAATACTATGGGTTACTCTCTCTCCCCCTCTATGCCATAATAGAACTGCACATTAACTCTTGATTACTGTAATAAAGCTTGTATATGTTAAACTATATCATAAACCTCTGTTGTGATAGATAATCGCAGTGGTTAAAGTTATACTAATAAAACCATGAGTGAATACAATCTTGTAGTGATAAACTGAGCGTGTCGAGCTAGACCGGCGGGTCCAGGTTTCTTAATTGTTAACTTGGGCGTGCCATGGACATTCCTATGGACCAGTGCTCTTGCGGAATTGTCCTAAATGTGTAGTGGTTCGCTTCTTTTAGAAGTGGACTGCCACATATCACTGGCGTGACCGACAAGCCGCGTTGGGGAAACTTGCTATAAAAATGTGTGGACTACAGCAGGATTTTGTGACGTGAAAAATCTACCAGGAAGCCTCAGCAGACATGCAAGGTCAACTAATCACATTCAAAACCAAATTGCTTTAAAAACTTTTGGAAGCGCACTTTGGCTTTGAACGAACAGCGGAGACTAATATCAGCGTTCACAATGCTAAGATAAGGGAAACTGAGCGATTTTAAAAGATTAATGTATATTGGTTCCTAGCCATTAATGTAAATTGGTTCCCAGACAAACACCAATTAGCATTTCGTAGTAACCATGAGAATTCGACCTTCTCTAATCGTGGCAACTATGTGGAACTTTTACATACTTTTGCTGCGAAAGATTAGCTAGACATTTAGAGACAACTACTGTGTTTTCTGACTTCTCAAACATAATTCAGAACGATTTAATTGCTGCAATAGGTGATATGGTTAGATATGATATATAATAATAATAATGATATTTTATTGTGGACTCATGGTCCATATCACAGACACAACAGCACAAAAAGTGTATAGCTGTACATCAGCGCACATTACAGAAACGGTGTTAGCACATGACCAAAACTGGGAGGAGTAAAGCACTTAATCCTCACCACAGCTGTATCGTCATTCGCAAAAGCACAGAAAATGGAAAACCATAGAGTAGGGCATTACACAACCGGTGTTAGTACGTGTCCAGCCTTGAGAGGAGCAAGACCTATCCCAGCACTTCTTACTTTTTTATGCTTGGTGTGTACACGGTGTCCACATATTTTACTACACAAAAGCAATACTGGTGACACGCAAACTCCGAAACAATTCACGGACAACTACTGCATTTGTTCTCCACCATCAGGAGCGCTAAATAATTGAGGAAAAATGAAGATTTGTAAAAAGCATCAGACATTTCAAACAATCGAATAAAAAAGTTGGATGAAGATGTGCATCTTTAAAAAATCGATACAAGTTGTTTCTCAGCACGGCATCAAAGGTCGTGACACAGTGGTTAACCTGGCGTGGGCGAACACACATTTCTGGGTATGTAATGCATAATTCGATAGGCATTGTTATATGCAGCACGTAATCGCTTCATACTGGTCTGCGTGTATTTGCTCCACAATTGCCAAGCATACATTGGCATGCAATCAGGCACGAAATAAAGTGTTTTTTACTGCAGGAGTGCACTGATCAAAAGTGCCTCTGAGTTTTTTTGCTGCACAGTATAGTGATTTCACTTGTCTCTGAATGTCATCATCATCCTTCAATGATGCATTCATCCACACACCAAGATATTTCACTTGGTCAAAAAATTGTGCACGTACACCATTTAGAAAAACATTTGATGAGGCAGGTTGTTTATACTTTTTTGGGCAAAAAAGAACACCAATTGTTTTGTTGCAATTAAAAGCGATTTCGTGTTCAGCAGCATAATCACCACAAATATTCAGAAGACATTAGAGCCCACTAATACTGGGGCTGAACACACATATATCATCAGCAAACTTTAGATGAATCACAACCATATTTCCCACAGTGCATCCCACCCTGGCTGATCCCAGCTGGATTGAGAGTTCATCCAGGTAAACAGCAAATAAGTATGGGTTCAGAACTCCACCTTGCCTTACCCCATTGGTTACAGTAAAGGGGGATGAGTAGTTGGTACCCCATTTTACTTGCATGGTCTGTTGCCTGTACCAACTCAACAACAGTCTTACTATGCACATAGGTACACTGCGCTTAATTAATTTAGCAAAGAGCAGGTTGTGATTAGTTCTGTCAAATGCTTTAGATGTATCTAAGAAAGCTGAAAACAGTGGAGTCTCTTTGTTTACATAATAAGACACAGTCTGTTTAAGTAGAAGAATACACATGTCAGTGCCATGTTTTGGCTTGAAGCCAAACTGGTTGTCTGTTGTGGCCAAAAGTGGGGAAATCCATGACAAGATGTAGTGTTCATACAACTTGGAGATGATAGTTGCAAGGGAAACAGGCCTATTGTTGTCAGCATCACTTATGTTCTCATTCTTGTTTTTGCAGATGGGTACAATGACTGTTTGCATGCATTCCTGAGGAATTTTGCCATGTATTAAACACACATTGAATACACTACTCAGGTGGTTGCACACACTTGAAGCAGCATAGGAAATGTGTTCAGCAAAGATTCCATCTTTGCCAGCTGCGCGATTCAGTGGTAGTTTGTGCAGCAGAGATTTGATTTTGAAGCTGTTGCACATCAGCTCATCAATCCCTTCAAATTTACTATGTGAGTTTATATTTTGATGCACAAAATTGCCAATTCCACAGTGTTTTTATGAGTTCAGCAATGCTGAAAAGTGTTTTCTTCACATGAAAGTGACTGCTTTATTTCCTGTTTCTTCTCCCACTGTAGATGGAAGCCATGATTTCTTGCTTTTTCTGATGCTCTGCCAGAATGTTTTGGGAGATCTGTTCCGTAAAGCCTCAGCCATGGCATCAGCTTTGCAATTTTGTTGGGACTTCCGACAAGCTCTTAATGCATTTTTGAACTCTTTTTTACTTTCTTTCATGATGTCAAATGGAGGTCCACTTTTGGGTTTATGATTGTCAATCCAGTATAAGTATGCTTGTCGGGCAGCCTTGTGCTTTTCTCTCACATCCTTGTTCCATCCCGGAACATTATTCTTTTGTTTTGGACTGTTAGTTAACACTTCACTTGCTGCTCGTTTGAGTGCCTCTAATATGTTTGTGTAAAATTTTTCTAGCATGTCAATGTGTTTTAGTTTTTTGCACATAGGATTGTCACATGAGGTAAGTTCTTCAAATAAGGGTATTTTTGAGAGCCATATCTTGCTTGCCTGTTGATATTTCAGTTTTTGCTGCTGTGTGGCTTTGTTCCAGTTCATATTTTTTTCATGCTGTGTGTTGTAAGTTTTGGGGTATTGCTGCAGTTTTTATGGTTGCAGCTACTGGCCTGTGATCAGAGAGAATGAATTGGTGTAATATTTCAATGTTTTGGATAGAGTCATGGCAGATTTTCATGAAACTGCATGGTCCAGCCAGCTGCATGTTCCATGAGTATCACTAACATAGGTGAAAGAATCAGCTGGAAGATTGATTTTATCTGATATTTTCAATTCATGTTCCAAGCAGAATTGGGATAGCAACACACCAAAATTGTTATTAGGGCAAGCATTGAAGTTCCCCACTATTAATACATTTGGGCTGTCAAGATCATTACAGAGTGTTGAAATTTTACTAAGATAGTTTATGTACTCATCATAGTTGGAGTCACAGCAATATGGCATGTAAACATTTATGAAGTTCAAAGAGCTTGAGTCTAGGCACACCCCCAGACTAATGATACTTTGGTCTTGGTTCATGAATATCTTCGCATTTAGCTTTTTGTTCGACAAAATTGCTGTCCAGCCATATGGCCTACCAGATGTTATGCCTTTTGTGTAATCCACTTCAGCTGTGCCACAGGCAAAGTGGATATCACTGATATCAGTCAGTTTGTCTAATGTTTGCTTTGCCAGCCAAGTTTCTTGGAGAAAAATTGTGTGATACTGTTGCAACCTCTCCGGTGGTGTTGCCTTGATTGTGTGATTCACCGCTAACGGGATGTGCGTGAAGAACAACACCATACATATATGTGGCGCAAACAAGCAATAATAGAGTGATCATGGCATGTGAACTCTATTGTTGCTTGCTGCCACGGTGCGAAGCTTTGCGCATATGCCGCTCGGGATTTCCGATCGCAACAATACATAGCACAAAGTTGCTCAAAGTCATGCAATGATGCTGTCAAGTCACGACAGTTGTAAGTAACTACTGATAATTCTTCAATTTTTGCTGCCATTGTTGACTGTTGTTGGGTGTTGATTGTTCCAGCCTTTTTTGTGGCTGAGAGTCCTTCCATAGAAGAATTTTTTTACTAATATGCCACTGGGCCATATGTGAGAGCTGAGGGCATCTTCCATTTCGACACCTTGAAGGGTAACTTTGAAAGAGGCATAAAAGTTATATCTTGTTTTAAGCTTTTCACAGTGGATTTCAGTTTTTTGGAAAATAATGTTTGCAAACTTCTCCACTTCTTCTTTTGTGGTGTCTGGGTCCACACGTGAAATAAACAACACCACTGGTTTCTGAACTGCTTTCAGAGTGCCACTGTTCCCCTTGGCAGTTCTGTGCTTTGTTTTCTTGTTGCTTACAGTTGTCCACTCTGAATCATGCTCTTTTTTCTGACTGTCCATTCCATTGGATGTTGAACAGGGTTTGGTTGTGTTTGCCCCTGTTTGCTTTTTTCCGGCTGTTGAGAAGATGTGATCTTTGGCTGGTGCTGGCTTACATGTAGGCTTGATACTGGTATCAGGTTGGTTTGCTGCAAACTCTGCATATGTTTTCTCGGCCTGCTGTGGAGTGCCAGCTTTAGACTCCTTGATAGTATTTTGTGACTGACAATCCCTGTTTGCCAGTGAGCTGTTCTTACCACATTCAGGAGATTGTGCATGTAGCATTGCTTTAACCTCTTCAAGTAGTTGGTTTGTTTTCACTTTTTCTGTTGCATACTCCTTAAGTATTGCTTCTATTTTCACCATTTCTGCTTCGAGCTTTTTTGTTTCTGCCTTCAGTTGCGTTAGCTCTCAATACAGGCTGATAGCTTTGATGTCACAAATATTTAGGGGAGGGAAATGAATGCTGTCTGTCACCAGTGTTAGGTTAGTCTTGTTTCGAGCCATTTGATCGAATAGAACCCAAATATGCTCAAGGTTTTTCTTTCCTGCATCGGGCCCTTTGTATCTTTTGAGTCTCTGGTCTCCAGGCTTGTTCAGTCTTTCATGTAAACATATTTTTGATGCCAGGGTAGTTTCTTTTTTGTAATAGTCCAGCATCGCTTTATCTAGATCCTGCCTGTTGCTCCGGTCTTTTTGCATGCCTATAAACCACAGCAGAGGGCCAACAACAATGCCTGTATCTGTGTCATTACACTTCCTTGTCACCTTTGACATACTCCTCATTGACTGTTGTTCACTTCATTCAGTCAAAATCAGTAATCTCACATGAACAACGTATTCACTATTCAAACCCTACAAACCTTATTCAAATAGAATCTAATATACATAAAGTAGATAAGTGCAGCCTATTTGTTGCTGCAGAAGTAGATGAGTCAACGGATGTCACAAACAAAGTTCAAATCTCTGTCATTATGTGGCTAAAAGCGAGGTGGCTTGTGAAGTAAAGGAAGGGTTCGGTGATGTCATAGGCGGATCCAGGGGGGTTAAGGGGGCTGAAGCCCCCCTTAAATGTTTTTCAGATGCGTTTTTTGATTGATGGTTCCCGACACAGAAATGTCCATTGGAGCGATTTTTTGTATAACCTTTAAATAAACCATTTCTTGCACAGGGTTAGGGACGAAAATATTAAATGCAAAGCTTATTTTGCTGAATTTGGGCAGTCCGAATGTGTTTTTTTCATGATAAATGAAAATTCTAATAAACAAGTTTTTATATGAAAAATATAGTCCCAATGCTATATAAATACATAAGTGTTTACATAAAGCATTTACATTGCACATATATTGTATAAACCGCACGTACATGGGCGTAGCCAGGGTAGGCCAGAGGGCCATGGCCCCTCCAAATTTTTACAATGTCTAGTAATTTTGAACTTTAGGGGCAGTTACTCAAAGAAAATTCTGCTGCTCGCCTAAAGTCAAACATTTTGACCCACCCAAAATTTTAAGCTGGCCATGCCACTGCTCACGTAAGTATTTAGACCAGGGGTGACGAATCTATTTGCTATCGCGGGCCACTTGTCAGTTACCGCACAACGTTTTAGTCATACTATGAAACCTGTTAAAAACGAAAAAAGGGATTAGAGGCGGCCCGCTTGGTTGGACCCGCTTCAAGCGGGTCAAAGAAAGTTCAAGACTGCTGGTCTCGCCTGAATGCTTCGGGGGCCGCACGAAATTCTTTTGCGGGCCGCATGTTCGTCACCTCTGGTTTAGACTCTTGTTTAATTTGACTAAGATTGGGTTTCTTGTGGACAAAAAATGAATAAGCAGCCATACTCAGAACCGTAGCTAGAAAGTTTCAATAGGGGGGCTTGATAGTCTACAAATTGACAAAATTTCCACTGATTTATAGTGTTTCATGTTTCAATTTGGGGGACGTGGAGCTTTGTTTTGCGGGGCTAAGTCCACCAAAGCCACCCCGTGGCGACGGAAGTGAGCAGACTATGGACAAAAGCTGAATAAACTGCAGGTCATACTATTTTTTTCTTCAAACTTTTATGAATGAGTGCAGATCATGTTATTTCTGTAGTTAAGCGAAGGCTTTAAAATTACGCTACAACGAACTTACAATGTAGTCAACTACAGGCTAGGTCAGAGCGCGCAGTGACACCGCAAATTAAAAAAAAGCAAATCTAACCGTAAAACGTAGCCTACATGTCTAGTAGGCTAAAAATAAAGTGCGCTAGATTAGCTGTAGGTTATACTGCAGATGACTACTGATTAGCATCAGACCTGCTAGCAGGGGTGTAGTGCGGGGTGAGAACGGCGTTCCCACACCTTTTTGCAGTGATGTGCCCGAGTCATTTTTGTCGAGTCAGAGTCCCAAGCCCCTCGAGTCAGAGTCATCTAAAATTTTTTCGAGTGGAGTCAAAGTCATGACTTGGTCGAGTCGAGTCAGAGTCGAGCCACGAGAACTGTCGAGTCACTTCGAGTCATTGCTTTGCAAGCTCGAGTCAATGTCGAGTCACACGAAATTTCACGTTTTTTCTACAACATTTTTTTGCTATGAAATGGCGCCCGATGAGTTAGAAAATGGTGCCTAATGTTATTTTAACAAGTTTGATTGCAGGTTATTTACATCTAAGTTTATTGAGATTGCATTTTACTTGTCTCTTTCACTTTCAGTTATTTCAAAATGTCTAGCCCTACCTTGGTGCAAGTGTTGCAGCCTCTCAGTTAACATTGTGTCGAATGTGCGATTCACCACGAACGGGATGTGCATGATAAACAACACCGATGTGGCGCGAACAAGCAGAAATGAAATGATCAAGACGTGTGATCTTTATTCTTTCTTGGTGCAACAGTGGGAAGCTTTGCGCACTTGCTGCCTGGCCTTTTCAATCACAACAAAGTGGTGCTTTGACCAGGATGTGAAGGTGGTGACAGGTGCAACCTTCAGAAAAAGAACGTGCAATAGATGCGGTTCACTGCAAAAACGAGGGGATGTTGTTGGAACCTTTCAGTTGGCGTTGCATTGAAAGTGTGGTTTTCATATGCTCCATGCATGAAAATGACCAGACATGAACATGTATTTGTATTTAAATCTTGCGACATTTCAATAAATTGATGGATTCGGATGTTATCATTTTTGCTTAAACAGAATTGGATTGGAATTGATTATTTTCTTTTGAACTTCTTCTCAACTTTCGCTTCAGTTTTGCGACTGCAGATTACTGTAACTTTCGGTTCAGTTTTGGGATTCCAGGTTAACACTGGATTGCAGCCACTAACACATTGGGAGCCATTTGTTGCAGGCACAATGCTGCGTCGCCCTGAGCCAACTAAAGAAACAGGCGAACCGATGATCCTCAGCATAATAGCAATTGAGATTACATTTGATCACGTTCACTCTTCTGTTGCTGCTACGAATTCTTTGTTATATGTGCCGTAATCACGTCGCCACCTGGGCTCAGGCTAATAACAGTGGGAGGAATTTGGATTTAAACAAGATTCGGTTTCCGTATTTGCATTATATCTTGCAATAGAGTTTTGGTTGGATTTGAATCTGAAAAACTTAAATCACTTGATTGATATCTGGAAAAGTCACAAGGTCACAGTATGAGACCCACTGCCATAATCACGGTATGCAAATATTACATTAAACCACAATAAGGTGTCAATATATTGTGCCCCTGCTGACCCCTCAGTGAAAGCAAAGTCTCGGGTCTGCCTCAACGCAAGTTGGGGACACTTGATCCTTAAGCTGCAGCATAGCACAACAAGACAGTCAAAATAGAAAATTTCCCCCAATCTTGATCATCACTTAAGCCAAAAATCCTCATTTCTTTGTGCGCAAACGAACTGGGTTTGTCCACCAGGAACTCAGTGACTTTGTAAAAATGACTCTGACTCGAGTCAATGACTGTGACTCGAGTCAATGACTGTGACTCGAGTCGAGTCATTCTGTGAAAAACGTGACTCGAGTCGAGTCACCATTTTTTTCAACGTCACTCGAGTTGAGTCCGAGTCACCAATATCGTGACTCGAGTAGAGTCGAGTCATTGACTCGAGTCACGCTATCACTGCCTGTTTGCACTAGTAACATTACTCGAAGATTTAGATTTTTCTTTTCAGTTTCTGCGTGTAGCGCCCAGAGCAGCATAAATGAATAAATGACAAGTTATCTCGTGTATAGCACCGTAGCACTAAGCGCCGACAGGAAAATCCATTGTGGAAATTCTTGTAGGCGAATCAGTTTTTCTTTGTGTTTGGTGTGAGAACGGCGTTCCCACACCTCTATTTTTAGCAATGCATATCTCTGCCTGACAGCAACAATTTTTGGACAAAAGCTCAGCACGAATCAGATGCTTTTTTATCGACCTTTTTTATCGACTTTTTTATCGATTCTGCTGTCGCTAATAATTTTTTTCAACCTACTGTGCAGTAGGCCTATTTCTAAAATTGCGTTACCGCGATGTAGTCGCTTTTCGTACAAAAAATTGAATGGATGAAAATTTGGTCATTGACTCATTGCAAGCTTCATGTTTCCCGATGTGACATAAAAAATATTGTCTGATCATTTTCAATGCCCTTGTGATGCAATAAACACCTTCCAGGGCAAAGTGCCAGCATAATTATTGCTTTCGAGTTTTTTTTATGTTTGTCTCTACCAGGGGTGTAGTGCTGAAAAAGAGGTGTGGGAACGCCGTTCGCACACTAAATAAAAAGGAAGACTGCACCAAATAGTTCGAATAAAGTGAGCATTCGCCTGCAAGACTTTCCACACTGGATGTTCCTTTATCACTGGAGACCAGTGGTTCCCAACCTTTTCAGTCTCGTGGACCCTTTTGACGATTTGGCAGAAAGCTGTGGACCCCCTTAAAAAAACAGTCAAAACCTTTCAAGAACATGTAGCTCAAATGGTAAAACCAGTTTTTAACTTAATATTAGAAATGCCTAGAATTACCGTTTGAAGCTGATGCTTTCAGTTATTGGATTTTTATGCGCTCTGTCGAACAGTTCTATTAAAAACTGCATACGTTACATATTTTTCAAGTTAGAGGGGGTAAATGGCCTGTTTGGCCTTGCTTTTTTTGCCTGTAACCAAAAGATTTGCCAATTTGGTCTTGGGTAACTGTCATCAAACAAAAGGAATATGTGCCCATCTTGGCCATGGATACCTGCCGAGTAACAAAGCAACATTTAAACTTACTTGTGAGCTAAATCATAAGGACATTTTTGCCTAAGGACCCTGAGTGGCTAAAAGCGCAAATATTGAAAATAACAAATTTTCGTGTATCAACCAAAATTACATCTGTTGGATGTAGAACCTCAAGATTTGAGAGTCTTTAAATTAAATGTTAAACACTGTGAAGGAACGTGTCAATATCGATTTCTACTTGGGTGGTAGGAAAGGTTGAAACAAGTCGGCAAATGTGAATGGGAAAATCATTGAACATCCCAAATAGAACAATATGACTATTTCACACGAGGAAGGATTATGCTTCCGTATTTCAAAGTATTTATCTTCACAGGTGTCAAGAAAGCGAATATTGGATTGTTCTATAAAAGTAACAGTTAAAACCTCATAGATAGGTGATTTAGTTATGATACCATGGAATAAAGGATAGTGCCGTGATAAAACTATTTGGTCACTATCATCCCTGATATCTGGTTCGTTCCAATTACTTGGTTGGATGCGATGACCATCCAGATTTGGACAACCAGATAATTCTAGTTCTCATTCGATTAATTAGAGCGAAATGACGCTAATTCTAATTGTAATAAAATTTTTGCTAATAGCTTCATTGCTCCAATTTCAGTTCTAATCTAATTTCTGGTTTTGCCAAAAATCCTAATTTGCTCAACGGCATTTTTAAAGACGGAACAAGAATACACCCTAGTGAAAAGAAAATACAACAAAATGGTCACATGTGCCATGTCGCCACCATTTGAGCAGCGAAGACGACGAAAACTCAATCATTTTCTTTTCTCATTAACAACTGCAGTACAAAGTGTGTAGCCTGATCACACGCAGATTTGAGAATTTTAGGTCAATTTCTGGTTTTCGCAAATCCTCTAATTTTAATTCTAATCTAATTTGTGACAGCTGAGTTAGATCTAATTTTGATTTTAATTTAATTTAGAAAAGCTAAAAACATTCTAGTTGTCGAAGTCTGTGACCGTCCCGTGGCAATTTTACTTACTATTTGGCTATCATATTGTTGATGGTATTTAAAAAAGTGGTTACATACAGCAAATACCACAGTTTGCACATGTCAGGTTTTGGTTCAGCGGGAAATATTTATTTTTTGTCAATATTTGTGAAATACATGGGACCATATATTTGTTGTATTTTTGTTTTTCGTGGTAATCACAACGTACACAGTGCTTGCAAGGTCTTCACACACTTTCCAATTGCTTTTTTGTCTCAGCTTTTTTGTCTCAGATGAACAAGATGCTTTTGTCCAATTGGTAGGTCTTCTGTAGGTAACTATTACTTTCTAATTAATTTATATACAATAAGTTTTTTAGGGTTTCACTTTGTTGACCGTTGAGACATTTGAGAGATCGCAACTACTTCATCTGAATACTGAAATGATCATAAAACAAAGTTTTAGTGCATTTTGACGGTGGTTATGCAGAGAGGTTCTTCTGTATTTTGAGAGACCTTTCTAAAATTTCGGTCCTTTAAAGTGCCTTAAAAAAGCACCGTGTACGATAATTCTAGGCTTGGTTCCTTATCAACATTGCATTTCTGTCATTGCTCAGGGTATTTTAGAACTGACAACCATCAGCCTGTTCCGGTTTATTTGGCATGGTTTGAAGTTATTTGGCATATTTTGATAAAATATTTAGCATTTTTGGTCCAACTGGACCTGGCAACCCTGGTTTTTAGAGTTGCGCTCAATTTGTCTTTTGCAAGCTTCACCACTACGAAGCTCAGTTTGGCATTTCGGTATTTTGCTTTCATCTTACACATATGAAGGTCATGGACCCCCAAAAATCCTTCTGTGGACCCCCCCCCCCGAGATCGCAGCCATGTTTCCATGTAATCGTTTGGATCCCACATCTTCAAGTAACGTTACGAGTGCAAGAAGGTGTGGGAACGCGTTCCCACACGAAAAAAAGGTGTGGGAACGCCGTTCCCACCCCACTACACCCCTGGTCTCTACGCGTGGCTCAAGCGTTTTTTTGGGGGAGGGAAAGTTGTGCTTGTTTTCGAAATAATATACCTTTTTTCGACCTTCAAGTTATTTTCTATGGTCAAATGACTTCGATAATCAACAGAGTTTTGTTTTAAATAGTTTGTGATTGATCGTTTGCCACTGATGGGTAGGTATTTTTGTAAACAACCATTTAGCCATTTTATATAGACAATCGTGATGTGCAGGGTCGTAACGAGGTTAGATGGAGCCTGGGGCAAGAAACACATTTGGCGCCCCCATGTTCGAACCTGAGGTCTTTCGGAAGCAAATGTACTGTTTTCTAAAAAGTGCTTATGACATTGTTGTGACTTTTTGCCCCCGCAGTAATTCGGCGCAGGAGGATCTGTGTCCCCTTGCCCCCCTCGTTGTGCCCCCTCGCCCACACTCATTACGTCTCTGCTGTTATGCAATAAAAATCAGAGAATTTTCTGAAATAAAAACAATTTTCAAGTCCGCACGTCATGAACTTCTATTTCATGAACATCTGCAATTTTCAAACACAATGCCACATGGATCATGCACAGACTGCCAATAAAAGTTACTGGCGGCATTTCAGGTTTCTTTCTGTAGATTTTGTGTCACTTATAAGCCTGGCACAGGACTTTTTTTCAGCATGGACCTGTGTTTGTTTTGCTAATAATACAACTTTTCTGACATTCAACAAGTTATTTCTTTAAGGTTAAATAAGTTTGAGAATAATTTCTGAATTGCTGTGAAGGCCGTTTCTGCTCCGGAAACGTCCCAGTTAGCCTGTGGGGTAATGATGAGAATGTGATTTAGCCAAAAAGTGCATGGTTATTAACCGCATTTTTTGAAAAGTGTTACTTGAGCAGTTGGGCTTTCAATGCTAAGCAGTCAATACACATCCGGATAAATTCGTCCTTGAGCCCCCTCCCTAAAAAAAATCCTGGATCCGCCTGTGGATATGATTTGATGGTGATGTAATGACAGGCGAGCCGCTGCAATATTTTTTTAGTTGTCCTTCCTGTTTGCATTTATTCATGTTTGCTTATTTTACATGGCGAACAGCCAGTACTATTTAGTCAGTTTGTGAAGTAAATTGGTTGTTGCGCAATAGTGCGCGGCGTTAACCTGCGGCGCTGTGTGCAGACGTGTTGACATAGTTGGTTCATTCAAGCTTCCAAGTGTGGATGTGCGTTTGGGGGCGAATGAAGCACCCGGTGATGCTGTCCGTTTCAGGCAGTCATCTTCTAGTAACAACGGGGAGGACCCTCAAGATACGCCTACGGATGAACATGGTCGTGCAAATGTTCTCCGTGTTGCTTCTGATTGTTTGTCGTGGCCGCATCGTATCCTTGTATTGAGTCGGTCGCTTTTTGTACTTCGTATCGAACGTGTCTTGTAGGCTACTTCCTTCGCCAATGCGTTGAACCTCCAGTTCGACATAATTTTAGGCAGGGGAGGATTAAGTGAATTGGTGCGTGTTGTTACGCACTAGTGATTTGCAGCACTGCACGCAGTCGTTCGTCTACTTTGCATATTTCGTTGACCTCTCCGCAGCAGCCGATCATACTGATGGTCTCGATTGGATCACTGGAGCCATTGTAAGTGTATGCATAAGTCATAAGACTGTTTCAAGTTATCAGGAAAGCCGTTAAACTACTTAAACAAGTAGGTGACAAGTCACTTCAATTTGGCCGTCCTATATCTTATAGAAAGCATGAGCAATAGTCATTCTGCAAGCAGCCAGTTGAGTGGTGAATTTACGCTACTCCATTCAATTCATACACTCGAAAATTTGGCTTTGAAAGAGACAGTGCCTCCCCAGCCACGAACCTCACTGTAAAAAATATATATTCAATGCAGCGAATTCAGGGCACTCGCTGTTTTTCAGGGCAAGCGCAAGTTGCTCAAAAATCCTGAATGTAAGAAGTATATTCAACACAGCGAAAAATTTCAGAGCAAACTGTTTTTCGTGGCAAGCGCAAGTTGCTCAAAAATCCTGAACAGTGAAAATATTTTTGATAGTGTATATTCACTTGCGGGTTATCCGTGTAATTTGGGTTATATAGTGTAGTGTGTAATCTGAACCAAAGTCGTGACTGGTTATAATGAGAAATGACTTTGACCTGGACTAAGCTCTCGTTTTTTTTATGCCAGGTTTTTCGTGCTTTATTCAGAACTCTTCTGTCATTTGTTGCAGCATTGATCTTAACATAAAATTTTAGCTGACTGGCTAAGGTAGGGAAATTTTGAAGTTAGTTCTGTGAATGCAGTGTGCCATTTGGACCAACCCTGGTGGCGGTTTGTGTAATATGGACCGGTGTTACAAATGACAATACTTGTGTAAAGTACTTGGAAAGTGTTTTATAGGCTACATTTGTAGGAACATCGTACAGTACTGTACATGGTATAATCACAGTATACGAATACGATACAATACGTATAAGCACACTGACACATGCATTTTGAGTGCGCGTTTCATTTCCCGAGGTGTTTCGGGAGGCACTGCCAATCTTTAGTAGAAGCGGATTGCACGTTGCTTGGCCTCTTTGAGTGCGCCATGCGGGTCTTTAAGTGCCTTGCTCAAGCGCACAGAAACGATAACACAGGCAGGTGTCAGACCCTTCGATCGTCTGGGAGAACGCAACATGCAAGGAACTTCACTGCTTTGAGTTAACAAGCAAGGTATCTACATAATTTACCCATAACGACACCTCTAGGGGATTGCGTACAATACGTTATTGCCGAATTGACGTTGTAAGCGAATTGAAATGCATGTAAAAGATACCATCGGGATCGAACAAAATGTAACGTTATGGGCGAATTGACGTTACAGACGAATCCAACTGCATAGAACAGATTTGCAAGAGGTTTCAAGCTTCATTTGGATTAAACTGAAAAGTTACTTTCAGGGCAAATTCCCCCCCCCCAGCAAAATGCCTTCCCGTACGCCTGTGCCGATAACTCAGTACTTGGATGACGTTAGGCTAGAAAAGACCATCTTCGGTTAATCCGGATCTTCGCCTAGTCCGAATAAAATCGTCGGTCAGATCGAATCCGGATTAACCGAGGTTTACAGTACGACAGAAACCAGCTATACAAGATGTAACGAGAAACACAGAAGCTAGGGTAATGGTAATGGTAATGGTAATGGTAATGGTTTATTGTTTCATATGACTCAGCCAATAAGCAGAAGCACCATAAATGCCATCGCATGCAGTAAACCAACCATTAGCGAACATTAGAGCAAATGAGAATATAATGGCACAATAGCTGATCAGTGTAAACAAAGAGGGGCGCTGTGTCACATAGGATTGGCGAAAGACCGTGGCGGTCATCTGGTCAACCAACCCCGTTTATCACTTTTTGTCAAGTGATTGAGAAACA
>Ga0210059_1000902_pt1 | contig 42161 bp, 26 predicted proteins | sample Ectturendosymbi2_FD_188042 | JGI IMG/M metagenome (GOLD analysis project Ga0210059, IMG submission 188042) | Ecteinascidia turbinata endosymbiont from Florida, USA - Sample 2 (SPAdes) (version 2) | ecosystem: Host-associated > Tunicates > Ascidians > Unclassified | place: Key West, Florida... | reverse complement strand
TATCATGGTTATAACACGTTCGAAATCTACCTCCCAGATCTCGCCACCAGCTGGCTCACACGCCAGTAGGGGCGAGGGAGGATTAGATAACAGTACCAAGTGATTCTTTGGTGTCTGTTAGGATTTTTATTAAACAAACTGACATGCCAAGTTGCGTTTTCATAAAAACTTGTTGAAGTTTGTCTAAAGCATATTGCATCCCAGAAAAATTATGTCATTTCCAAAGTTCAGGAATTTTCAAATTACAGAAAAACGGCTGACACTACAAAAAAACTAACGTCATGTTCGGACTCAGCGCACCAAAAAACATCAAGAAACACCAAAAAATCAAAATAAAAAAACAAGACCAAAAATTTGTTGCCCAGTGATCGAACTGACAGTTTTTCGAAACTTCGAAACGAAGTTTTATTCAATTTTTAAAAACTAAATATCAGCATTTTAAAAAGACACATGCAATGCGTTCACCGAATTTTATTATACCCATCAAAAGCGTTTCAAATGCACCCATGCAAAGAGTTTATCGAATTTTATTAAACCCAATAACAGGGTTTTAAATGCACACACACAATTATTTTATCGAATTTTATTAAACCCAACATCACCAACCATTTGTATCACCTATGCAATGAGTTCAACAAATTTTATTGAACCCAATACAAGCGTTTTAAAATGCACACATACATTAATTTACTGAATTTTGTTGAACTCAATACAAGCGTTTTATATGCACACATACAATGAGTTTATTTAAATTTATTAAACCAGGCATGTAGCCAGGGGGAACGCGTCTCCAAGCGCTTGCAATCACTAACCGAAACCAAAACGAGGTGTAAAGTTTTAGCAGCTGTTTCTAAGGTACCAATTGGCTGTATCCCACCTAATGTCTTCAGCATCAGCCGTTGTCTTAATGCAGTGCTCGTAAAGCTTTCGTTATTGTGGCCCAATACGCCTTTTCAGTTGCAAGTAAAGACCCACACTTATTTTTGATGGCCCAATTTTAAGCTTCTGCTGTATTCAGTTACCTGTTGTATGACAATGCTTTGTTAATGTCATGAACTGTGTAATGACAAAAGCAATGCTTAGTTAACGTAAAAAAATCTATTTTTCATAGCTGTTCCAGTAGCCTACGTTATAGCCCAGGCAACCACATCATAGGTGTTGCGCTGCCCAATAAAAAGTGCTAAACTGCCCACAATTGGGCCGAGACCCGCGTTTTGTCGACCACTAACTTCAATGAACATCAGAGATTTTTGTTTTTGTGCAGCTAAATGCGTGAAAATGCCGGTGATATACGCTTTATGCCTCGAAGCTCAAACTTTGATTGTCGAAAGTTCTTTTTTATGCAACTAGGCCATAGACATTGTTTAGAAACAGCAGCATTTATTCTAGATATTTATTTGTAATGATTACACACGCACTGTAATGATTCCACTCCATTCATGATTATGTGGAGCTTTAACGTTTTCATCAGTCATTTCACATTACCTTGCCTGCGAGTAAAAAAGTTTTGTCAAGTAATCAGAGTCTGTCCTGCACATAGTCTGAAGCAGTGCCGTGTTAAGGTCGCGCGGGGCCTGCAGCATTTCAAGAACGCGGGGCCCCAAGTTAAAAAAACACATCAACACCTGCTAAATCATAAAGTGTGTGGGCAAGGCATCCCTGCTACTAGCTTTACTCTCTGCATGCTCTCTCCAGTTCGCATCGTGACATGGCAATCTGAGTGTATCTCATGATGAACGCCAGTGTTGCCAGATGGTTGTGACCTAAATCTGCTAAATGGGTCACAAACAAACCTGCCAGATTCTGCTAAAAGTCTTGTCACAAAAGTTCAGCTGAAGCCTGCTAAAAGCATTAGACTTGTGTGTAGAATCTGTTATTTTTTGGATGATTAAAATAAACGTATGAAGTTATACAACATATTAATTTTTCGTCTTCCACTCGCTCTCAGTGAGCATGGGCTGAAAATGCCGATCTTGGCCAACACACTTTTTGGCCGACAAATTTCTTTAAGTCAACATTTTGAGCAACGTAACTGCAACGTACCTCGTTTTTTGTAAGACGCGAAGTTCTTGGCCATGGAGCTACGAGCAACCCGCGGCCCAATCAAAGGTTTTGTGCGACGCAGTTCAGGTTTTCGCTGTGGTAAAAGTATCCTATATTCTGACAACCCGTCCTTGTTTTGATAAACATGAACTCGACATTTCTTATGCAGGGGGTCTTCAGTGCCACTTTAGCACGTCTGTCACCATTGCAGTTAGGATTCGAAAACATTTACTTTGCTTAGCTCAAAGTGAGCCAGTAAATGTGCGGCCCTCAGAAATATGTCATCCAATGTGCGGCCCTGGTTCAAGTAGTGACATAATTTTGGCTTAGTAAGCCATTTGGGTTGGACATTGCTGTTCTTGACGATCTGTATCAAATGGTTGCATGTTTTTATACAGTAAAACAATGCTCACCGATTAACAATCTGAACATAGCTTCAGCCCTACAATTTTTTAAGTCTGGTCGTTGCAACTTAAAACTTTGTGTTACATTTGGGTACATGCAAAAAGTTCTTTAGTCTTATCCGAGTGCTTTTGCTACCAGTTATGTTTTTCAAACTCACAATGTTTCGCTATGATTGCATTAGTGCAAACTTCGCAAAAGTCTTTTGTTGAATCAGCAGGACAGGCAGTAAGCACCGATTCAAATTTTAAGTTCTGAATCTTGCAACCATACATGTCGAAAGTTTTGGCAGCTTTGATTTGCCAATAATTTTTTTTACCAGACATTATTATTTACTAGCGTAACTGAACCACTTAGAAATATCAGGTCGTGGAATAAAAACATATTCTGCCAATGTTGTGTTTGAACCTAACGCGCTCACTAAGCACACAAGCAAATCATTTAGGCTTCACCAAGCCATCTAATCACTTGTTATTGTGATACTTGAAGCAGCTTCGTTGCACAATATTAAAAATTCCACACAATTGCAGGCAGCTGTTTATGCTTTGTCCTGGTGTTACATAATTAACAACGTTAGAAAACATAGGAGTATATTTTTAATGAAGAAAGTGTAAAAGTTTTCATCTTGAAAAACTGTTGAAACAGGTTTTTGGTCAGGAATATGTTACATGCTAAACGTGCGAAACGGTTAGTTAAATCCTGCTAGAAAATCAGCTAGTTGGTAGATTGAATATTTTACAGATAACAGTGACAAAAAGCAGCAAATAATCTAAAATGGCACCACAGCTGACCGCAATCTTACGCCTTTTGTTACGTAACTGTAAAAAAGATTGAAACAATAATTTCTGGACACAGACAGCGTTCAATTAAAAACCCTTGCTTACCACTCATGGCAAATGTAGCAAAATACTGACTTCTTAGACGAAAAACATCTTATACATAATGTAATAAAGGAGATATACTGTATTCCCAAAAGCGCGGGGCCTGTAGCAGTGTAGAAATTGCTACATTTGCTACTATCCGGCGCTGGTCTGAAGTTGTTACAACTTTCACCTGATGTTAATGCCAGTTTCCTATTCTGCACTAAATTTGAAATCATTCAGCTCCACGGGAAGAGTCAGCAGTAAGATCTAACGTAAGTAGTAAGATGCTTTTGTAAGTGCTGAGGGCATTGACACTGCGATTTACTTACAAATAGAAATTTCAATGTTGAGACTTGGATGTTGTTTGCCCCCCCCTATCACAATTCCTGGCTACGCACCCAATACAAGTGTTTTGGCCAATTGTTACCTTAGAAACATCTGCTAAAACGTTACAGCTCATTTTGGTTTCGGTTAGTAATTGCAAGCGCTTGGAGACACGTTCCCCCTGGCTACGTGCCTGGTTTAATAAATTTAAATAAACTCATTGTATGTGTGCATATAAAACGCTTGTATTGAGTTCAACAAAATTCAATAAACTTAATGTATGTGTGCATTTTAAAACGCTTGTATTGGGTTCAATAAAATTTGTTGAACTCATTGCATAGGTGATTCAAAAGGCTGGTGATGTTGGGTTTAAAATAATTCGATAAAATAATTGTGTGTGTGCATTTGAAACCCTGTTATTGGGTTTAATGAAATTCGATAAACTCTTTGCATGGGTGCATTTGAAACGCTTTTGATGGGTATAATAAAATTCGGTGAACGCATTGCATGTGTCCATTTAAAATGCTGGTATTTAGTTTCAAATATTCAATGAACTTTCGTTTCGATAAACTGTCAGTTCGATAAACTGTCGTTCGACAAACTGTCGGTTCAATAAAGTGTCGACTCGATAAACTGTCAGTTCGATAAATTGTCGGTTCGATAAACTGTCGTTCGATAAACTGTCATTCGATAAACTGTCGTTCGATAAACTGTCGTTCGATAAACTGTCGTTCGATAAACTTTCGGTTCGATAGACTGTTGTTTGATAAACTGTCGGTTCGATAAACTGTCGGTTCGATAAACTGTCGGTTCGATTAACTGTCGGTTCGATAAATTGTCGTTCGATACACTGTCGTTTCGATGAACTGTCGTTCGATAAATTGTCGTTTCGATGAACTGTCGTTCGATGAATTGTCGTTCGATCAACTGTCGGTTTGATAAACTGTCGCGTCACGTAACATTTGAACGTCTCTATACATCAACACGTGTTTTTTTTTACTTTTCTTGTATAGGACGCAATGGCACTGTATCCGGCTTCTCAGTGGCTAGGCCAGTCACGAATTCGGCCCTATAGTCAGAATATTTCGTCATTCCTGTCGTAGGCCACCGGTTTTTGAAAAAGAAGTATTTATAGGAAAATCAACGATTGTAGCTTGAAAAGACTTTCTGATGTTGTACACATCTTATGATATTTTTTATTTGCAAAAATATGCACCATCTTGAAAGAACGTTTTATCTGAGATATTTGCAACAAAATTTAACGGTAATTTTTTTCCAACAAGCAAAGTACAAAAACTAAACCGATGATATAAATATTGGCAATGTCAAATAATAGAAAGATTAAAATGACGTTGCGCCAGCGGGAATGGGAAAACGTGTCAACAACAGGCAACCGTTTAAAGTTAATTGGGAGATTCTGATAACACGTATCACAAAGTTGCTTTGCAGTGCAAGGTAGTGCATACTGTCAGCAGAAAATTTGTGCAGACATTTTAGACAAATGAGTTAAATCATTCAGCATAGTACATTTGTACTCATAACTTGCGGAGTTTGTGCATTGTTAAATCTAAAAGGTAGTAGTATTGTCCTGCCACATGTTTCATGTAAACATTATAATTATATCTATAATTTCGCACACATGCAAATAATTAATATAAAACGTGATAAAACAAGATTAGCACATAATATAATCCATCCTTCTTCGATTATTCAACACATGAAACAATTTATAAATTGTTCTTTAGGATTTCTGAAAAATTATCGCAAATAAAAGAAATATTGTTATCAACGTTTTGACACATTTTTGGAACAATTTTTTCAAAAGTTAGTAGTTTTAAACTAAACATATTTGACTAGGAACAGTTAGAACTGGTGGCAAGATTCCACATTCTGGTTTGCATTGATATCACGTTTATGCACACAAACAAGATTGTTTTGATATCACGTTTATGCAGGCAAACACGATTGTTTTTCAAACTGAGTTGCGAACCTAAGATTATCAAATAAAAAAAAAACTACACACACAAGATATGTTGGCAAAGAAAAGTAGTGGTGCTAATATGATTCAGAATGTGCATGTATACATAAAGCTATTTTTGGGTAACACAACAAAGCAACTGAAAATGGCGTCAAAAAAAAGAACGGTTTAACTCCGCATGTTTGCATGAAGTAGATACCCTGCATTGTTTTCCGCTTTCTGAAAGGCTTTCTTGAAAGGTTCCACTTAATAGGATTTTCAGTTACCCTTTGGTTGTTTCCTCTCGTACCATTTTGCAAAACTTGCATAACACTGCAAAAAAACAAACGCACTTCAAGTACATTAACGTGAGGAACGCGGTTTTCTCAGGCAGTTCTAATGTACTTGGAGAAGCCCTTTAAATCCGAAAGACAGTTCAAAAACTGTAACTCAAGTCACGTCCAAAACCCAGAAAAGCTCATTGGTTAATTCTGAATGATTAAACTGATTATTCGCCCTTAACCTGCATCACAGTGGCACTTCAAGAATGCAGCAAATCACTAAAGAATTGCATAAAATAGATGAAAATTAATTTCTAGTGTGATGTTTCAATCATTAGGGAAATTCATCCGCATGCTACCTGCTGTTACCCCTTGCATTTCTATTCACTGCTAAAGGGCTACAGCATTGTAGAACAGATCATTTTGCAAACTGTTTTTTACACACAACAAAGTTAAATTTATTCGACAAAGCACTGTTATACTCAAAATGATTTTTGGGTCTTTTAGACTGTGCAGCTGCGATGGTTACTTTGCCTGACAATGGTGTAATAAAACACCAAATAAATACATTGAATAATCACGCACAAATAGAAGACAACATACTGTATCTAATAGAAGTTGTAAAGCAACAATTTTAATCTGTTTTTGTAATTACCCTAAAATTTCCCAAATGCCTAGTTTCTATTAACTCTTCTTTTGGAAGGAAAAAGAAAAATGTACTCAGAAACAACGATAATTACTTGAAAAGGCTTTCCGATCTATTTCTGATGCATTAGTTTAAAAAACTGAATATAATTTACAAAAATAAATGTAATCTTGAACGACAATATCAATATTAATGCAATGTTAATGCACTATACCAACAAAAATTAACAGCGACTTTTCCTACAAGAAATATTCGGCAAAACGATACCATTAACGTAGGCAATAGCAAGCAAATAATATTGATTGATTGATTGTTTCATATGACTCATCTGTTAAACCGAAACAATACAAAGAGCCAACGTGCAATAAGGAAATCAATTGTCAGTGAACATTAGAATAAATGATACACAATGGCAAAATAACTGATCAATAACAAAGAGTTCGTGTGGTAGTCAACCAACCCGTTTATCAATTTTTGAAAACTGTGGCAAAACACAGTTGGAAATCAAATAAACAGAGTTAGAAAACCAAAAATACGAACACAGAACATGGTTAAATAAATTTGCAAAAGAAGAGAGCACAAAAGAAGCACAGCAATCACATCATGTCAGTGGGAAAAGGAACAACAAGTTACCAACAGACAACCTTGAGTATAACCTTGAGTATATAACCTTGAGTATTTGAGTATTGGCAATCAAATTGCAGTAGCATTTGCCATCAAGTTTGCAGCAGAACTGCATGAGTAGCATTTGCCATCAAATTTGCAGCAGAACTGCGTGAGTAGCATTTGCCATCAAATTGCAGCAGAACTGCATGATATTGTTGTATAGACGTTTTTGTTGAGTGTAGTATAGAACGCTCTATTTCCATATTAATCATACTGAATAGTTCCTTTAGAATTTCTTAAACCATTTTGACACTTCTACCACTGTTGCTGTACAAATTTTAGCGCCAGTTTAGAAAATGACATTACGGGATTTCGTAAAACGGTGATGAAGTACGATTGAGTCATAACCTTTGAGACTTAGCATCATCTATACAGGATTGTGTAGTTTTTTGCAATTTTACTGTGTTTTTTAAAATTCAAAGGACGCTTAGTGTAGGTGAATACATAACTGACGGTGAGGAAGTATATTATATCATGAAGTTTGAAATTCATTTCTCGCATACCTTTCGTAGTTTGGAGTGTGTATTATCAATTTTCAAAATAATTCATGTCTTTAAATGATTTTAAGAGCAAGACCGACCCGCACATTAAAAAATGTTTTTCAGCAGAAATAGTGTTTCAAACTACTGTATGTCTAATGCAAATGTGAGTAAATGAAATAGTTTTTGCAGGAACCTATTTTTGGTAGATTATTTGAAAAACGTTGTCAAAAATAGGACCATAAATATTTGCTAAAAAGAAGGGTTTTCAAACTACAATTTTCCAACGTTTTTTTTCAAACCCAGCGTTATTTAGTTTTCATACCAACTGAAAAACGAACAGCTGTTGTTATTTTGGAATGCATTGCTTTGATTATAACAGCATTTTTTTGACAAATTGTGAAGCATCGGCGACTAAGTTATTCACCAACTTGATTTAATAGTTAAAAAATATATCAACCACCTTTTCACGCTTCAGTGGGTCAGGAAGGCGCAATAGGCCAGAAGAAATAAAATTTCCCAAGACGGGTATTTGGGTTTGTTTTATAAGTCAGACACAAATTTCATTGAAGACATGCATGGTAGGGACATTAGCTGCGTAACGCAACTTGCAAAATAAAACGCTGCAGAACATTGTTCTGGATGCCGTTCTGGGTAAGCGCACGGGATAACTTTAAATTGTATTGCCGAAGTCGATATAAAACAAACTTGTGAACCACAAATAGGGTATTTTCTAAGTCAGTGGTGATTAAACTTTTTCAGTCGTGCCACCTTTGGCGTTCATCATTGATACTCGCGTCTCACCTAACTTCAAAATCAAACACAAAAAAACACAGAACAACAATTTATTTGCCATTATGCTGCTTAATGGGGAGGATGCAACCGTGTTTTGGGAACTAGGAGATTTTAATTCCTGGCTTTGTTGAAGACAACGTACATCGTAAACCAGTTTGTTTCGATATTTTTGCCCTGTCCGCTTTGTTTTGGTTATTGCGGTAATGTGAAATGATGATAAATTTTCGAATGATAAAAACAATGCATTAAATTTTAATACTTTTCAACAGTACGTCGCTGCCGTACTCGCGTCCCCTTTGCGAACATTTGAGGCAACACAATGTTTCGCGCCTTTCAGTTTAAGAACCCAGGTTCTGAGTAGAGAGCTTGCAAAATGATTGTTTGGCTGTTACGTATCCACAAAGAGAAATATTTACACTTTGACACGGATGAGCATCCGCGGGGTTCGTCGCGTTCCTTTTGTAGGTAAAGTTCCTTTCACAGGTAATTGGAGTTAATTATCATAATATCGAATTACGGTATATATGTAGGCAAAACGAGAAACACTGCTTGGTGACACTGGTCACTGGCAAGCCACGGAGAGGCATAAAAGGAAGCATAATTTTTTCAACCACCAAAAAATTTTTTTGAACACGAAAACAAAAAGAAAAACTATTTTTCTCATTAGAACAAATTCTTTTGAAGTGACGCTGTTGAGGCTCCATGCTAGTGTTGCCTCGCTGAATCTTTTATACGACCTTTTCTGTTATAAACAAGCATTGGTTTGGTAAGTGTAGTGTAATGTCATTTCAACGTAACATTGAGTAGGAGAGAGTATTTCGATTCAACGTCCTATTACTGTTGCAATTCAGGGACCTTAAGACGTTTTTACGTGAAATATTTTCCTTTAAGAAATTTACTGATTAATCCGCTTTTGTCATTTGCCGAGACTGGTTTCTTGGTCGGTAAAACATAAATGTTTTTAGGTTTCCTGAGACAAGGTTGAGTTAAAGAATTGGTTGCTCGTCTCATTCAGATAAATTAAACGAAAACGCAGAACAAACCACAGTGCATAACCTGGCCAGTTTGTTTTTGTGTTTGGAAAACTTCAAGACAACGTTCAAATTGTACTCAAGGCTTCTGCGTCTAAGACTCTGTTTCATGACATGTGTTCGTCATTTAAAATAGTCTCCGAAATGCGCCTTGTGTGATAGGAATAAATAGCAAACAGCAAATTCCCAAATGTAAGGAAATCATTGTTCGAAAATTTTCATATTTTGGAGGTGAAAGACAATAAAATGCGTTAGCTGTGTTTTGGCAAACACCAAAAAGGAACTTTGTTCAATTACCAGTTTTCACCTAATTTCATGGTTGGACTTTGTTTCATTTTTTCAGTTGTTTCCGTTATGTCAGAATTGAGATAGATCATTATGTTCAAATGCCAAGCGGTGTGTAGTCATAGATATGTATAATACCATTATCCTTCGCTACAATCACGAACAGTGAAAAAACAATGATGAACAATAAAGCAAAAATCACGAACAATGACTACTATCACCAACTTAAGTTCCACTCACGTTCCCTCATTTCGGATTCTGATTTGTGTCTGCAATCGTAGACGTTGCAAGTTGGAAGGTAGGTAGACCAAGACAGCTGTGAAAATTATTTTCATTTACCCATAAATCTTTTGTCTTTAAACAACAACGTTTGTTGCTATCTAAAAATCACTTCTCGAAAATCATGGTTAATGTCTTCAAAATCCTATTGGAAAAATAGACTTTTTGCATGAATGATCAAGAATTTCAACAAGTTTAAAATAAAAAACAAATATATTTGCTTGAAAAGCCAATTTTGATTGGTAAAGCAATGTTTAAATTGAACATTAAATCAACATTAAAAACAGCATTCACAGAGCGCTTGGACACATCTTTTTCTTGCAAATAATGAGGAAGTAAATGACCAAATCTACTGCGACTTTGGAGGACATTAAGGATATTGTCATTTTGCGGAACACCATCTGATTCTTCGTGCAGTGTACTGATCTCCATTGTCTCTTGTCATGATACTATAAACGCAGAAAACGCTACAAGTTGAACATTCAATCAAAGTTGTTTTTTCATCACAATTTTGGGATTGTGCCAAGTATGCGAGTGTTGTATGCAAGAGAAGAATCCGTTAGTTTAACACAATCAGGACGTGCAGAGATCGGATGATTTCCAGGGTGAATACTTGATTGCATGCCTCCTACCAAATTTTAGTATCTAAAAATGTGAGCAATACAGGCACAGCAAAGCTAAAGCCTAGAAAAGAGAAGTCCTTTCAACGTCCGGACGATATCGAAAGAAGTCATCATTTTCAGGAAAGTGAACAAGCACCGGAATCGAAGGAATCGAAGAACCGGTCGCCCTCGATGTAAGCGCTGTTAGCCATTTGTGTGCGCGGTATTGTTAGCAGCTGGCTTTTAGTTACAGGTTTGCACCAAAAGTAGCATTGGCAAAACTACCTGCCGAAACTTTTGCCACGTGCAAGAGGATTACGCCGCCATAAAATGACCTCAAGTATAAGACGAGAAAAAATATGTACCACTCTCGTACCACATTATACAACAGCAAGGGACGTGAACGTTGTAAAACGCCTGTTGAAGGGCCCAAATTTTGCATGGTACTTTTGACGAGAAAACAAAGTGAAGTACGTTTCAGAGAGAACGCTGGAGTTCTGCACAAAGACTGTGCGTTTATAAACGTATCTATCATACATAATGCCGAAAGTGTGCAGCACCGAAAGATGTTCGTTCTGAAAAATCTTACAGCAATATATTACTTTGATCTTCTTTACAACAATTGAAAGCGAAGAATTTATCTCCATCGGATGATGTAGTGCTGTGACACAATTCGCACTGCCATTAAAAATGAAACCAAGCAGACAAAGCAATATCAAAGCATAAAGCGTTCTTTACTCTCAAATAAAACTTTGAATAAGCAAGTTTAGGAGGTCTCAGATCTTGTTCACTGTACTGTTCGCTTTGTTTTATTCATGGGATTTATATTGAAATGATAATGAAATTACGAATGATTAAAACAATGCATTTCATACTTTTCAACAATATTTAGCTTCCACAATCGCACCCCCTTGCGAACCTTCAACGCCCCTAGTTCAAGAACCCAAGGTTTAGAGAGAATCGATAGATGTTTTTAGGACTACTAGTCGCAGATTAAAAGTAAGCAAGCAGAAATTGGCCAGCCTTTTAGAGGGGAAGAAAGATGCGATCTAAGGCCTTAAGATAACGATGGTAGTGCTTCATCTCTCATAGTTACTTGAAACCTAGATTTGTATGGCCACCGAGGCAAGTTTCCATCAGATCTGCAGTGTCTTAATAGCCTTGAAATGAGAAGAATCATCTACGTATTTATACAGAATTTTTATTAAATTTGTTTTTTGTAATTTCACTCTTTGGAGGCCCGGCTGCCTTGGATTCCTGGAGCTGTTACTTCGTTTGTCCCCCTTCACACCACTGAACACATTTTTTCAGAAAAAGATCGAAAACTCTGGATATTATGTTTACATTTTTAATCCTCCTAAATATCGTTATCATTTTTTAAAATGTGTTATAACTTTATATTTACTGACTGCACTATGCCATTTCAGACACACAGCCGTTTATATACGACTAAGTATCTCTATCAAGCAAAGTTTCAAACACGCCATGAAGAATCAACCGATTTTCTGACACATGGAGCTGGTTTCCCTTCGTTTTCGCATGTTCTGACCGCGCAAAGATGCCGAGTCACATTTTTCAAACATTAATTTCGAGTAAATTTTTTGTGCGGCTTTACTGTGATAACACATTTTTACGCTAATTTCTGCTATACCATTCTCAAACATACTTCATACATGTCTCGTTGCAATTGATTGATATAAATTACTTAGTTGCTGGTGTACCATGTTTGAGGAGAAATTCCACTTCATACTGTTTTTCAAGATTCCTTTGCAAACGATATTAGAACGGACTCAATCAAGAATCTTTGTGCATTTTAGCTGCTTACGGTGTTTTGCACACAACTTACTAGAATGCACGGGCATAGAGATTCCGACCAAAACTATTGCAAAAAGAACAATTTTCATAGTTTTCATTGTAAGCTTTTCGGTTCTTTCACAACAACCCCTGCGAAAACCAGAATGGTGACAAGAATCATTGCCATTTTGAAGACATTTTTCAGACGTCAACGCTTGGAAGCACTTTAATGCTTCCTTTAATGAATTTTCGTGAAACAAGACGCATTGAATGTTTTGCTACGTAAAGCTCAATAAAATCAAACATTTTAAAATTTGCACGCATGCTGAACATTCGGAAAATAAAAAATTGAAATATATATTTTTGTTAAACCAAAATTTCGCAATGACTTCAACACATCCAGACAGCATCTCTTTAAAAGCATCACTGATCTACCATGAGCTTTATAATAGAGCACTGCTAGAGGCCTGAATTCATACTGCTGCGTTTTTTAACAAGAACGCGCGGTTGATCCAGTCTGGCTGAAACGTGAGTTATTTAAGGAAAAACTATTTGCCAAACATTTTCTTCGGAGAAAAAAGTGCCATAACATCAACACAATTGAAGGAAACGTGATGGAGATTTTCGATTGATTGCTGTTTACACTTGAGAGTCATGACAATATCATGTCGACTGCTTAATCATCATTGACACTTGCTTTGCTGCGACTTTTCGGTGCAAGAAAACTGCACAAGCAACCGAAACCAATTGTTCCAAGGCCTCTGGAACCTACTATCACTACGCGCACACAGAAGGTTTGTGAAATTGTCTTGCCATTACTCTCAATCGTTGAAGTGCTCTTTCGCGTAATGACAAACACGTCATAGCGAAATTACTCTAAGCTCAGCAAGCCATCTCACCACCAAAATACGAAAACGAATAAAGAACAAAACGAATGACAATAAAAGGAGAACATTTAACAAAAGATCCACCACAGACAAATGGTCAGCAAGAACCTAACAAATTTAAATCAGAAACTGCAATTGTCAAAGTCTGCTTGAATTTAGGCAAGAGTTGCAAGAGCTGAAACTGTCTTGAAAAAGCCACTGCTTGTACAATTTCGCTTAACTACGGTAAGGTCTGATGGATAACTCTTTTGGAATTCTTTCACTTCCTAATGGATCTGCAAACGTAATTGTGTTGTTGTTAACAGGTTTGACTGAACGAATGCTTGTTTTCTTTTTGTAAATTGGTCGTGTTACATAACAGTGGTGTTATGATAAATATATTTACTCTTCTGTGATTTCCTGATTGCATGTACAAGTATTTCTCTAGTTCGTATTCATGAAGTTGTTTTTTGACAAACATTAATGGAAAAGTGCATTTCCTTTGTGGGTATTTGTTCATTGATGTGACATAAATACCTCGTATATATTTGTCTTGGCTGTTCCGTTTAAATTAACCATCTAAAATATTGCATTTAGCAGAATGGCCCACGAAAGTGTCAACGCAAACGAAAGAAAAGCAATACGAAAACGGAGCATTTTCCAGGCCGATCTAACCATCCAAGTTCTAAAGAACAAACGTCGTATCTAATAAGATACAATATGAATTGACCACAAAACAATAGCTTTCGCAACCTCTCCAGAAAACAAACTGTTTGAAAAATCCTGAAAAGTATTTTTCGTGAATGTTGGACTTTGTCAACCAAACCCAGTATGATCATTGCACAAGAAATTACAAGTTGCATTTCCTTTCAAATACTTTATAGTTTCTTTCAACTAGTGCATGCATAAGACTAAAGTTTTTACTATTTTTCCAGAAATGCATTTTTCAAACTCAAAACTGATATGTGACGTACGCTGAAGATTTAAGCAAACGATACCTTGCAGTTTTGATTATATGAAAGCAAAAATATCTTCAGCTGGTAATGGGGTGATATTTCTTTATCTTAAGAAGCCACCTTGAATGTCAAGAATGTTTAAGGGGAGAGACTTGTGATGAAATTTTGCACACCATTTCAGAGGTATTCTCAACATAGCTACACTGTTGCTTCATAGCCAGAGAGCAGGTGTTATGCACATTTTAACGGTTTGATCGATATCACTCAGTTGCCTCGTAAAGTGGATTGAGATATTTCTGAAGTGGCAGCTGATGCTGTTATATTCTGGTGTATTTTGAGGACAAAACATAAAGATCTAGCAAGCCGCAGCAGTAGCGATAGCAGCTACAGTATTCGAAATAAATTGGTTTTCGTTTTGCAGCTGTCTTGTACAGAAAAGTCTCAGCAAACGAAATGCTGATGACGACGAAGCAGCCGAAACAACGGTTGTCATGATGTGCGAGTTTGAAACAGCAATCCAACGAAAATCTTCATCACGTTTCCTTCAACTGTGTTGGTGTTACAGCACGTGTTTCTCGAAAGGAAATTCCTGGCAAATCGTACTTCCCACATTAGCACACGTTTCATGTGCACTGCACCAGTCGCTCATTCGTGGTTCAATAACGCAGCAGTACCAACACAGTTGTAGCAATACAGTCCCTTTGAAGTGCTTTCTTGTTGACATCAAATTAATTCTGGAAAAGTTAGTGCCTGCTTTAGCGAAGATGTTGGATTTCTCTTTAGCGTTTTCTGGAAGGGGGTTTCGATATTTTGCACTGTCATAAATTTCGTTACGTCGCTTGTTACGCAGGTGAAAATATTGAAACGTATTGAAAACCTAAAAAAAACTCCATCATTAAAAACTTACACTTGCTTGTGATTCAGAAACAGGCAAAAGGTGATAAAAACATGAAAGATTCACTAGTATTAGCAATGTGGGATAAAAATATTTAGATTTCTTCTGACACAATTTCTTTCCTCCAATGAGATTTGCTTGACCTCACGATAGTGTCGCATCGGAAGAAACCGTAGAAATCTTGAAATACTTCACGGTTGCAGCAACCTTCAATAAAATTTTTCAGCACCTATGTGCTGCAATTTCATTTCATATTTTTTGTTTGGTAACAGAAACTGTGTTGGCCAATGAAGTCTGCATTTGTTTCAAGATTTTTTCAAAACAGAGTTTTATCTGAAACTTCAGGTCACGCACTTTTCGGTCTGCTGTTAGTTGTTTGTCGAATTAAACACCGGCATACATTTTTCCCCAATATACACTTTTCTACTTCAAGCCACTTGAATTTGCCTTAGTTTTTTAGTGATTATTTTGTTTCGATGTATTTTGTCTTTACAAAAACAATGACATATCCTTCTAGGCAGAAAATACTTCCTTCGACTTTCAGTCTTGTGACCTTACAAAAGCATTTACTATGCAACTCTCAATGTCCTTTGCTCTGAATCCGAACAAATGAAAGTTAATGAAAGCATTAAAAGACAAGTTTGATTTTGAACGTGTGTTTCGCACAGAAAGCTGAAGCATCGATACATTTTTAAAAATATTATTTTAAGATCATCAAAAAAACGTATTTAGGTAACTGTACTTTCAGCTTGACGTCGTTTATATTGTCAACGTACAACGACGCGCATAGCGAATTACCCTCACCGGTACGTATTGCCAAAAGTTTGAGCTTGATAGAGTATCATTGGATAAAACTGTGCGGACGCTCGTACTTGCTTCAAAAAATCAAAAATGATATGGGACGCGAACGAATTTCAAATTACGAGCTACTGCATTATTTTGAAGTAAGAAAAGGCTACATTTTGGTGTGTTGTACACGAGGGCACTCTATTTAGGCACTGTGACACAGTTTTGCAACACGTTTTGTTGACACAAGATGCCCTTGGTTCTTTACTACCTGAAATGCCCAACGGTAGAGTCATTTTGACTTCTGTCGTTTTTTTGAAAAAAACAAACGCTTTATGCACATTCGCTTTTTACCATCTCGTGTGAAAAGAAACACCGCTGTGAAAGCATACCCTGAAAGCATCCTTAATTAAAGATAAGCATGAACCAAAATGATGTTTCGCTGTGAAAAAACAGAAGGAAGTTTTCAATATTGACGCCATGGCACGGAAATTATTCTCTAGTACACGTGCTTACTGAAGCAGGTTTACTACGAATTAAGATAAAGGTGTAGTATTGAAAGTCTGATTTGTTACCTGTCCCTGGAAAAACAAAATCCAGTGCACTCAGCAGGTGAGCTGCGCTACGCAGACAGCAGGTAGTCGAGAAGCTCAAGTATCTCGGGGAGGCGTGCACGATTGACGCAAAGCAGAGCAAGGAGATTGATAACATGAACATTTTAATGTTGATCACCGTATTTATCCCTGCACTTTTTTGAAGTTGTGATATTTTTTTTCTTCCAATTTTTGAAGAAATTCTGTTTTATAGTCGAAGAGTATACAGTATTACGTATTAATGGTCTCAAAATTTTAATTCCCTTCAGATCTCGATCAACGTTCGCCTTAAAAGGACAAAGATTTCATCAACTCAACATTTTTTAAATGCCAATTTTTTGAACAACATGAAACCGTCCAAACCACTGCGGTGAAAAGTTCTAAGAAATGTTGTATTATTTCAAGATTTAATATTTAGATGAAACAAGAAAACTGTAAAATCTTCATCAGTTACCTTCACTGCATTGCTGAGGTTTGGGATCACAGCAAATCTCAGTTTTATGTGCCCAAGCAGAAATGAGACTCGTTATTAAAACTAAAAACCTTGTGCCTACACAGAAAACCTCCAGTGTTGCAAAATTGTAATGAAGCAATCAATTACGGCGTACAAACTCAGAATGTTAAATAAAAAATCTGGCAGAAACTGTTACCCGTGTGCAAACTCATCAAATAATAACTCAAAATTATTGATCACTTTCCCAGCAAATTCAAGGAATGCAGTATCTGTTTTATTTTTGCGTTTATCAAAAATTCCTAAAATGAAATGTTGTATTTGGATATCGCAATTAAATAATATTTGTTTCATGCATATTTGGAATGTCTGACATCGAGAAAGATATTGTAGGTTTGACTCCTTGCAATTTGACGTTGAGATCGTTTAGATGTCATATTATGTCAAAGGGAAATCCAACAATTTACAATTACTTATCATCATATTGAAATAAATAGTGTGAAGCGTTGTTGATAAGCATTTCCATACCTTAGAGTACTTTTGACTCACGTGATGTGAAACTTGTGTCTGCTACAAACAGTTGAATAAATTGAATGAAACGCCTTTCCAATGCACTGCAAGCGAGTTCATACAAACATACGTGATCAGGCATGCCTGTCTCGCTCACAAGAACAAGAAAAAAAGGTTCTGAAAATGAGAGACATGATCTCATTTGCCTGCTTGAGGGCATAGTTCTTTCCACTTGTGCCAACGCTACAGCTAGTGATTTTTCTCTCGATCTAGTGATTTCTGGAATGACCAAGTAATTTAGTGATTTTGCATTGTAATTTAGTGATTTTTCACAACATGTGTTTGAGAAGATCGGTATATTTTATCTAACTTCACGGCCCTTCTCATCTGCAAACAATTGATTACGTGAATCGTTGTGTGAAGATTTGCACCAGTTTTTCTAATCTTAGTCTTATTGTTTTCACTTACTCACTATTGCTGCGATATTGACTACGTTTTTAATTTCATTTCTTTGCAGGAACTTTGCACAGATATTTTTGACTAAATGTTAGGTTGACTGATCCAAAGATTCTACGAGTATGGTCGTTTGTAGTTCGCGAAAAAACCTGAAGATTGTTGCTATAAGATGTGCCGCAGGCTTCAGCATGATCTATTTTACCAAACTTTGCAAATTGTGTAAGTATTTATACTGCAGGTAATAAGGTACATAAATAAATGATTTCAAGCAAATTTGCTAGCTTTAACGCAAAAATGTTAAGTCTAGGTAGTTTTTTCAGTTCTGGTAATGTTTTTGTGAATCTGGTGATATTTTCAGCACTGTGTTGTTCGTGCCAGCGCATTATATTGGTAATTCTACCAGAACATCTGTAACCGCATTTTCCTTATTGCCAAACTTGTCTCTCTTGGTATTATACCAAACATGATTTTGGACAATATTAGGAGAAAAAGCTGGATATTATTCTAAAACTGAATACGATGTCTATCTCATTTGGCATCCTGAAGTACAGCTTCAAAACTTCGAGGGTCCCGTTTTGACCGTGGTGCCCCAGTTGACTAGCCCTGCATTGTCGATGTCAATATAGATTCAAAACAATTTTACTACAGGTTTTTCGCGCATTCAGAAAATCCAGAATATTTGCTTTGATGTATATTGGTATTTTTTGAGGCCAAAATTGTTGCAGGCGCTGTAACGGCGAACATCATCCTGATTTACTGAACTCAGCACACAAGCTTTAAATTTTTGGTTTGCAACACATAAGGATACACAAAAACCCGAACAAAACGCATTATGCTTACACGCTATGATTCATATACCGTACCCATTTTGTTGATGACAACTTTTGTCACATGAAAAGTAATTGGAAAAGAAACAAGTATACTGGTTACAAGGTTTTTTGTTTCATAATAGTTTCCACTGCTTTACTGCTCCCCAGCCCTTCCGCTGCTTTCGCGTCCCTCGTAACAGCAATACAGAAGTTGACATGTTTTCTGATATTTGGCGAATGTACCAAGGTTCCAATATTCACGAGTTCGAAAGACATTTTTATACATTTCATTTTAGAAAAGCTATGGATTGCATCCTTGAAATCAATTCTTCTCAGAATTTCTGATTCTCTTGGTGATATACAAAAATTTTTTCTGCACCCTACAGTTACGACAAAGACCTCTCTCTGTTATTCAGCTGCTGATCATTTTTTTCTAAAAATTAATGCGCCAGTAAGGTGACATCCAGCTTTTTTGGTTTTTCACTACCAACCCTTTCCAGTGCCTGGTACACAACTTTTCACTCCCTAGCATAACGGCATTCAAAATATAACTGTCCAAAACATTTTGTGGCAACCATTTCAACGCCCGCAACTGCCGAGGTAACGCCCGCTACTGCCATGGTTGCGAAGTTAGGATCGCCCAAAACTCACAAACCAGATTGCGCTAGAGAGTCAGTGAAGTCATCGTCGGACTCGGAATACAACACATCTTCTTAGGTATGTTGCTCGTACTTGTGACGGCATTATTACGTGTTTGTGCGGGAAAACCCGCTTTTTAAACTGCCAGGAACTTTCGTGGTTTTTATACAATAAGCCGTGGAGCGAAGCTAAACACATGGGAAATAAGTGTTTAAATAAAAATGACAGTTATTATCGTCATTTTACGACAGTAATTGAAAAAAATAACTTTTTCTTGTTGGCGCATTTTGGACATAAGAAGGGTAAATTTACCCTCGTCCACGAAACATCTGAAAGTTGCAGAACAGTTTTCCTTGGTTTATTACAACATTCTACCAATTTTCAAGTGAAAATATTAGGTGGGAAAAGTTGTTGAAGATCTTGCATTTAATTAATTAGCTGATCCCTCATTGATTAGCTAATAATTTATGGTTTTTAGGTTATAACATTCCAAATGCTAACTCTAAAAAGTCAATCAAACCTCTAAAAATTCAGATCTTCGCCTAGTTTTCTTTGCAAGAGATAAAACCAACAACACCATGTAGTCTTTCTTGAATTCCCGATGACGTTGGAATTTTTTCTTAGTTGGTGTCTTCAGACGTAGTCCAAGTCAAAAAATCGTTTCGAAAAAGCTCGCAGGGAAGCGTGAATGGAATGTTTTGAATTTTTTGGAAAAGTGCCAGATCACTCCGGAGAATCAAAAATGTGCATTTTTCTCAAAAATTTCAAATGCATAGGTAACTTTTTTAGAACTCGTCTGATCAATTGCTGTCTTCCAAATTCGAGGACGTCTTCTCTGACTCTCTAGTGCAAACCTTTTGCACGTTATGGCCGTTTATAACTTCAAAAGCCATGATCGTGGCATCTGCGGGCGCTAAACGGATCGGTACCAAGGAGGTAAATAGGATTAGCAAGACAAAAAATAAAATCGAAAGTGTGTCAAGGTCTTGCTAGCTCTGCGTATTTTCTGGTTGCAGTGTAAAGCACAACAAATCCACTCAACCACGCGTTTCACAAATTACGACCAGAACTAAAACTTTCCCACTGAACCAAACTTGACATGGGCAAACTATACAATTTATGTTGCGACTTGTGTGATATGTCAGGAGCAATTTGTTGGCCAAACTACCAACAAATATGTCACGAGATGGTCATCGCACCCGAGGTACTTGGAACAAACGTGATTGTGGAGATGGCACGATCGACGCAATTCGACGAACCATGATGATGACATAATAAGTAAGCCAAATTTACATGAAACATACACCATTACTTTTTTAGAGCAACATGGCCTCCATTCTCTAGATACCTGGGAGGATAAGTGGTATCACAAACGTTACACAAAAATTAATATTCAAAGCATGATTCTACCCCGTGTGAAATAATTCTTGCGCAGTTTTGCATTGCTTTTTTAACTCGGTTTGACTTATTTCACCACAAGTGAGCTAGATTTGTTGTTAAATCTCGTAACAATGTTCAGCATTTAATTTCAATAACGCTCCATGGAGTTTGGTTGACAACCTTCCGTAAGAAATTGGTCTTAAGCATTGTACCTACAGTCTATTAAACCGGCGTTGTTTCACTACTGCTTTGCTCGTTATTTTGAGTCAGATAGCTTTGTTTTCCAGTGATAGTGATTATTTGGGAAGGACTTGTTTGCAAGTTTTTATTTGTCGCAACAAGTTTTCATTTGTTTGCTTCCTCTGCTTTTACTTTAGCCTTTGAAATTGTTATTTATAAACATTGCTTGTAGATTCTGGGAGTGAAGATGCGTAGTATTATGTTAAATGGATTTCCAAAATTTGCCAACTGATTCAAACCCTTCACCCTTCACCTTTGTGGAGATTAGTTGCTTCATGATTCAATGCAACAATGTATGTAAGTTCCATACTGAAGTTAACTAATGCAAAAAAAGCTTGACTTTCGTCTTGGAAATAAATTTTCTTTAAAACATGGATCATTCATCCGAAAATTTGTGAACGAAGATTTGTGTCAAAAATTCGTCGCAGAGAAAGAAAATGTTTGTCAAAAAGTGTTGACACTAAGCAGCAGCAGTGTGATATAGAAATAGCCTTTGACTTGTGCAAGATCAAATTTATTTTTGCAGATATTGCTACTTTTTCATACAAGTCTGTAGCATATCTAACAAAGGAGATCGGTTAAGAAATCTAGATTGCAATAATATGACAGTATTTTGCTGTGTTGAATGGAAATCGCGGCCTTACGGACAGAAGAAAGTCTTTCGCAGGATTCCAACCTGTAAAAAACAATGCCAGGGGTTTTCGACATGATGGATCATTGCCCCCAACCACTCTATAGAGAGGTGAGTGAGTGTATTGTTTTTTTTTGCGACAAAACAACGGTTCGCACAGTCAATAGGTCACACAGCATTGCGTATAGCATAGGCTAATGCGGAAACTATAGCATCATCCAAAGCAAACCTCTACACAAGCAACTAAGAATTACTGTTTCATTTGTCACAAAGGATTGGTGAAAGACCATGAGGTCATGCAGTCTACCAACCCTGCAACACAGCCTTCAGTATCATCATAAATTGTCAATGAAATGAAAAGGTGACAAAAAAACGTGGGCTTCAGCCCAATTGTGGGCTGTTCAGCACTTTTGATTGGGCCGCGCAACTCCTTCTGTCGTGGCCTGTGCGGTGTGTACTGTAAGACAGCTAGAGTCATGAGCCAGTTGCGTGGGCTTAAACATGGACTGCTGTAGCCACTGCGGAGCATTGGTTGTTTAACATTAAGAAAGAATTGTGCTTGTTGTTGTTCGGTTTGTGACATCAGAATTTCATTGTTATGTAACATGCATCTGAATACAGCCTACAACTGAAACTGGACCTTCAAAAATAAGCACGGGGCTTTTAATTACGACTGAAAATTTGGCTTACAAAATTAAGCGAAACTTTGGCGATCAGTGCTATAGGGTGTATTTGATGGAATTACTATGTATTAGGTGATTATGCTGAGCACAAATTTAAGGTTATCTATTGAAAGTTAAAAATTTTCCAGTGGCATGCTTTCCTCTTAGAGTTATGCCTAGACCGCTGTGACTTTCTTCAAGGCTTACTTGAAATAGACAGGTGCAAAAAAGTCTTGGCAATTGCAGTGAAAGAATTATATTCAAAATGTTTTCCTAACATAAGTTCTTTGGTCCTTCACTTAGGAACGAGTTAAAGCATGAAAAAAAATTAGCAATGATATGTAAATCTAGGCATTATGGGAGTAAATATCTTCATCGATTTTGAATTCAGTCTAGTTCACAGCAACTCCTAGACCTTTTTCTTAAAACGGAAATATAGTTATATCAATATCAACGGTCATAGCTTGAAAATACTTTCTGGTGTAGATTTAAGAATCATTCTTTGCGTCGGTTTACACATCTATTGATATTTTTATTTGATACAAATTATACGTCACCTTGAAAGAACGTTTGAACTAAAATGTTTGCAACAAAACTGAACGGTAATTTTTTCCAAAAAAGCAGAACAAAAACACTATTCCGATGACATATTCAGTAGCAATATCAAATAATAGAAACATGAAAGTGAAATTACTCCAATGGGAAAGGGAAAACGATTCACCAACAGCTAACCGTTGTAAAGCGTTCGTAACATGCATCATAAAAGTGCTTTACAAGTTCATCCATCCTGTGACTAGAGAGTTGTGCTTTCATTTTTGACATTTGCATGTAAGCATTAGGAACTGTTCTTTAGACTCTTTTGAATTGTGACGATCATAAATGTAATACAGATAACCTTCCACATGTTCTGTTCAGGCATTATAATTAGATTTATAATCTCACACAGAAATTTTTACCAGATAACGTGATAAAACAAGAATAGGAAATAACGGAGTCCACAAATCTGCAAATATTCATCACATGGAAATATTTGTACATTGATCTTTAAATTTTAAATAAATATTAGACCAAATAAAAGTATGATTGTTATCAGGGTTAAGACAAAATTTTTGAACAAATTTTTCCAAAGCTGTTAGTCTCAAACTAAACACAATTGAGTGAAAAGCCGTTGGAACTGGTGATCAGATGCCACATTGCTGTTTGCAATTGATATCACATTTATGAAGGAAAACACGATAGTATTGTTAACGTCGTTCTGCAAACCTAAGAACATCAAAATTACAAAACACTTTCCCATCCATTTTTACGCAAGATATGTTGGCAGAGAAAAGCAATGGCGTTATTATGATTTGAGAATGTACATGTGTACACGATACACCTGAAAGCTTCATTATGCAATACAAAAAACAACTGCAAATGGTGTCAACAAAAAGAACGGTTTGAACTTCGCATGTTTGCATGAAGTAGATTCTCTGTATTTCCTTTCGCTTAATGGAAGGCGTTCTTGATTGCAATCACTGAAAAACCTTTTTCAGTTTTTCCTTTCGGTATTTCTTCTCAAGGGTATTTATGATCATTTTGCATAACGTGCATAATCCTGCAACAACAATAACACGCAAATCAATATATTACCGTAAGTAATGCGGTTTTTACATGCAGCTCTGCTGTGATATGTGAAATGGATTTCATATGAAAAAATTGCGATAGACTCCTTGCTTGTCTCACATGTTGGGAGTAGTTAGTTGAATACAGGTATGTGCATGTTTGAACCATCGCAAAAAGATGAGAGAAGAGCCCATTTGGCTGAATCCTTGAAAGCCTACAGAAAATGTATTGCAGTTCAACTGTTTTTGGAGATATACTTGTTTTTCTTTAAATGCGGTGCAAAAGAACTGCTACTCCATGTTATGTCCAAAATCCAGCGGTACTCATCTGATGATCCTGAATGATTATACTGATTACCCTTCACTAGAGCCACATTTAGCAGTATTTTATAAACATACCGTATAGCAAATGACCAAAGAATTTCCTAAAATGCTGGATGAGTAATTTCCTGCTTGATCTTTCAAATGGGTTTCAATCATTAAAAATTCTTCTGTCGGTCTATGCTATCTGATGTTGCCACTTGTGATATATACATTGCTAAATTGCTATGAAATTATACAACGGACTTTTTTGCAAAGCACTTTTAGTTACAACACACAGTAAATGTACTCGACAAAGCACTGCTACTCAATACCGATCCCGCTCGTCTAGTGCAACGGTGCACAACCTGCGACCTTCGATAATGCAATTTGCGGCCATCCACATGTAATTTGAACTATAAGATTTGGCGGCCGTGCTGGCGTATATTGAGGCAAAACAAATGCACGGCAAGAAAATCAGTCGGCACGATGCGCGTCAATGTGGATGGTGATGTCACAAAGAGTTGTAGAATGTAACGCAATTCATGTTTGAATGTGTTCTGTGTTGGTTGACCCTTGGGAGTATCTCATAAAAATAACTCGAACTTACTGACACCCGTACTTCATATAAATAAAAGTAATGCGGCCGGCAATAACAAAAGGTTGTACACCCCTGCGCTAGTGAGTCAATCAAGCCAGAATAAGATGTGGATTTTCGTGTGCTTTCATTTCAAAAAAATTGGGCGATTTTGGATTTGAAATTTTTTGGGACAGAGTGGCCTCACGAGATGCTCCCATTGAGCGTTTTGTTTGGTGTGAAAAATTTCAAAATGGCAACTTACCTGCATTTTTGAGGACGAATTTTACAATGTCTTGATTGACTCTCTGGTGCGAGGTCGCAGTGTTACGCTCGAAATTTGCCTGATAAGCTGTTGTGCTTAGTTTATTTTCTGGTAGAGTTTGATATGGTAAATTACTGGCTGCGCAAGGTTATAGGTGGAGTTGGAGGCGCCCGCTTGTCACTCAATTCTGGACTATTAATAATTTTCATGTAGATTGTTCCTCCAAACCTATGTTCAATTTCATTGCTTTTCATTCAATTATCTCTATTCTTTGTGCGTGGGAATAAAGGCGTAATTTGTCGGCCTCTCTGAAACTCTGCACATTCTTCTATGTATACATGTTGCCCATAATTATGACTTTCAAAGGATTGGCGATCAGCAATCCGCCTATTAAAGCGAGCTTCATCTAATTTCTGCAACTCGCCGTTGGCAATAACGGTTTGCTGCAAGAGTTAGGTCTTAATGACGTCAACTTTCCCACCTGTTTCATACACCGCAGTGCACGAACTGGTCTGGAGTTACTTATACAAGTCGAACCAGGTGATTGTAGATCAAAGTTCATGCGCAAAATGTGCGTCACAGCGAATTATTCGAATCAAGTGGTGCGCTGCTTGTACATAAACAATTTAAAATTTATCAGCATCTTGAGGTCGCCCACACTGGTCTTTACTAATAAGCTGAAGTCGCTTGCACTGCCTTCTTTATAGCAGAAAAGATTGTGCGAAGCGCCTTTTAACGGAAATACAATCTGGATTATTGACGTCAAGACAAACCACGTTTGTAAACGAAAACTAATGGTACTTTCTGAACGGAGAGTTTACGAAATGAATTGCTTGCATGGTACTCCTTGCAATGGAAAATCTGTACACTTTGACATTGATATAATCCAACGCAGGAATTTGTCGCCGTACATCAGTGTGACGGCACTGATGAGTCCCTTCCATAGGTAATTGGAGTAAAGTGTTTTTGAAAACCGATTTGTTTGTGTGAAACAGTGCTGTAAAACTTTGCTATATTGCCATTGTAAGGAATTAAGGTACTTAGTGCAGGCAAAAAGAGAAACACTGGTTGGTGAAAAATATATGCAACGGAGAGACAAAGAGGAGAAATAACTTTTTTAAACACAAAAAAAGCTTTTGTGAAAAACAAAACAAGAAAAACGTTTTTTTCAGCAGAAAACCTTCTTTTGCAGAGACGCAGTTGAGCCCCATACCAGTGTTGCCCTGCTGAAATTTCTATACGACCTGAAGTATTCTGTTATAAACTTGAGTGTTATAAATTTAGTGTAATGACATTAAAATATGACATAAAGTTGGAAAAGATAAATGGATTTTATCTCCGATTACTGTTGCAATTAAGTGACTTGTTCAAGTTTTGTTACGTGAAATAGATTTCCTATCAATCAGTTTGCCGAGTGATTCAATAGTTCGTCACCTTTGCGAAGATTAGGTCTGTGAAACGTTTCACTGTTATAAGTGAAAATTTCCTTGGGATCACTTTGCGTGGAAGAATTGGTTTCCAGCTCATTCACATAAAATATAACTTATAGGTCTGTGTTTCAAGACATGTGTTGGTCATTTCAAATAGTTCGAAGTCGCGCCTTGTATGATTTGCATAAATAGCGAACGACATATTTCCATAGGTTGAGAACGAATTCCTTGAAAATTTTATGAGTTTGTATTTTTCTCTTAACTTTGAGATATAAAGCAACCAAATACAGGCTTCAGTACCTTATACTTACATGCAAGGGCGTACGCAGGGGGGGTTGGGGTTAACACCCACCCCTTGACCTTGATATTTTACAAAAACTGTACAACCTGCACAAAGGATATTAATTGATTTCGCATAGTTTTTGCTTGTTAATTTGTCGACTGAATGCCAATACCACGAAATAAATGTGTATGCAAATTTCAAAGAACAATATGAATGGGCTAAAATGTAATAATTAGGTTTTGGTGGGAATCTGGGTTATTGTCTACGTCCGGAAACCATCTCACCACCTTTTGCAGACCCTCCGTCCACTACGAATGTTTAAGATTGTTTTCCGCGATAGTTCACTTTTCCGAAACGATTGTGTTTATTTCGTCTCCTAAGGCTGATCAGCGCAAGCGCTGACCGCATTGGCTACATTATCAATTTCTGTAGCATGATAGATCTGCTGCACGAGCTCAAAAACAGCTGTTTTAATATAGAAGCATTCAGGCGTATGAAAATGTCTCAGCAGAAAAAGGAAAACCAAAAGTTTGCTAGACTTCTTGACATAACAAAAAATCGACAGTTTTCTTCCGCACTCCATGCGCATTCTCAATTCTTGTGTAGTTTAGCAAGATTCAATCTTGCAAACCTGGGTGTGCGTCAGTCAGACCAGTCGCACACTTTCTGTGCTCGACTGCTCGTATTTGATAAGACATCAGCGAAGCTTCATTTTAACAGTTGTAAACTCCTATGACGCAGTGATGAGTGTGTTTTAATCGCCTGTTTTAACGCGCAGCCTGATGTGTTTGCAATGCTGCGTCGTAGCGTTGAGTTTATTTTCCTCCGATATTCTAACATGGAGTGGTGATAGTAGTTGATATTCAGTGCAATGACACTTGAAACGAATGGAGTGCATATACAAGAACATGCATAGTATGTCAACAAACTTCGCCAAAACGTTGGCCTTGAAATATGAATATGTCGTCAAATTGTGACGTCACAAACAGCGCATACCTAAAACAAATGACCACTATTTGCTACTGAACGAAACCCCCTTGAAAATTTTCTGCATACGCCACTGCTTACATAAAAGCGAAAAAATATTGAAAGGGCTTTAAAAAAGATTGAAAACTAAAAATCAAGTCTTTGTAGTTTTGTTGCAAGCTTTGCAAGCAACTTATGGTGCTATCTTATCAAAATGATTGCCTGTTTTACACACATAAATTCAGAAAACAGTGGTTTACACCAAATCGAAACGTTTCATGGCAATACCTCGCGAAAGAAATTAAAATTTGTTCGAGAGGTAAGCTTTCATAGATGTAGAACTATTCTATTCAGTGAAAGAACAAGCTTCATGAAATCGTATAACATTGCCTTTGATTGCAAATCTGAGAAGAAAGCAGTGTTGCAGCTTTCCAACTTGTATATGCTCATGAATCAATGATGATTTTTTCCTGGAGGTGAAGCCCAGCATCATATTTCAGTTTTGCACTGGGAAACACCGAAATAGAAGTTAGTTCTATTGTCAGTTTTTATGATATTTTATGGTTGGATTTTTTCATTATTTCAACTGATTCTATTATGTCAGAAATAAAGTAGATTACGATGTTCAAATGCCAAGGAATGCGTAGTTATATATATATTTGTGTATAATAGGATTGACCTTCGCTAATGGCGAACAATGAAACAACAATCGCAAACAATACCTACAATCGCCAACAAAAAAATTCTACTCACTTTCCATCGTCTTCCTACTATATCTCTGTTTGCAATTGTAGGCTTTGCAAGTTCCATAGTAGATGTCCCAGTTCGCCTATAAAATATTTTAATTTATCCATGAACTCTTTGTCTTCAGACAACAAAGCGCACTGATATCAGGAAACATCTTTCTCCGGAGTCACATTTATTTTTTTTATTGTTTTAAAAATCCTATCGGAAAAGGTACACCTTTGGCATATGTAACGAAGAAATTAAGCAAGGGTGCATTTAAGCACGAAAAACTATTATTTTCAAATTCCAAAACAAAATATTTGCTTGAAATAGCAGTTTGATTAGGAAAACAAACTTTAATACAAAATTATCGTGACAAACATCATTCACCGAACGCTTGAACAAAACTTTTTCTTGCATGTAAGAAGGAAAAGAGCGAGCAAATCTCCGGTGACTTGCACCAACATCTGCTTCTTGATATGCACTGATCCCCATGGTCTCCTCCAAAGTTTCTATAAAAGTAGACAACACTGCAAGCTAAACATTCATCCAAAGTTATTTTTTGTATCGAAATTTTCGTATCTTCTTGCGTTTATGTCAAATATGTGAGTGTCACATGAAAGGGAAAAATCCATTAGGTTGATAATATAACGTTCCGACAACATACAAGTACTGAACGCGACGCAGAATTCAACTAATAGTAAACGAACTGCTTGGAAATCATTTTCCTATCAAGTTGTTTGCAAGTTTTCTTTCCATTCACTTGTGTGGCAAATAATTGAAGGACATTGATTTTTTAGAAAATTGCAAACCGATTTTCGAGAAGAGAAACTGTACTCGGGCGTTTCACAACCCTTCTGAGTGTTTCCGTCTGTGCAAAAATTGCAAAGACATATTTCAGCGCTTCATGAATTGTTGGTGTACACTTACGTCTTTGCTTTGTTTATTTTCTCAAACTCGTTCAATGTTATATCGCCCCAAATTAAGTGCTGCTGTATGGGACTAATGTTTGGAGGGCATCCAAAGTTGCTAATCAAACTAATGCGTAACAAAACCAAACATTTTGTGGCGGATTTTTTTGCGATTCTAGCGGATTTTGCGGATTATTTTGCGAATTTCAAATCTCGCAAAATAAACAAAATGTCGGAACTCTTGCTACTGTGAAATCCTAGTGCGTTCGCCAATTATTATTTTTGCCAATCAATGCTGCAAATATACACATTTTTCTTTTGAAAATCATAGTTGCAGAATGTTTCGAAAATCGGGAAAGCAGCATTTTTATTTGGCGTTAGTAAAGCGTTTAAAGGCATTCAAAACCTTCGTAGTAATTTGAAAACTCGTGGTCTACAAAGTCTCCGAAATAAAGCAGAGCAAAACACTTTGCGAACTCTGATGTAAGACCGACCGCTCTGGATATCATGTTTGATTTAAATGAACTCCTCCCAATATCGTGGTAGTTTTTAAGTGCGTTATAACTTGATCAACTGCACTATTCCAGTTTACAAAAACTGCCACGTTCGTAGTCAAGAAGCTATATTTCCATCAACCAAAGATTCAAACAGGTCATTCAGAATCAGCCGATGTCCTGACACATGGCGCTAGTTCTCACCTATTTTCCTTTTTGAATATTCTGACTGTGCAAATGATCCCCAGAGACATTTTTCAAACATTAGTTGTGATAATTCTTTTAGTGCGGCTTTGCTGTGATCACACTTTACAATTCACTATTTAATTTCTGCTATATCATCCACAAACAGGCTCCATAACATATTTGTTATTTCTGATCGGGATTAATTAACTAGTTGCTGGTGTGCCATACGCCTGGAAATTTCACTTCATGCTAGTATTCAAAATTCCTTTATAAACGATATTAGAACAGACTTGATCAAGAATCTTTAAACGAAAAGCACATGCTAGCTCTTTTCGGTGTTTGCATACAACTTACCGGAATACGCAGGCAAACAAATTCCCACCAAAACTATTGCAGAAATAACAATTTTCATTGTATTTACTGGAAGCATTTCTGTTCATTGAAAAAGGTCCTGCGAATAACAGAATGGTGACAAAAATTACTGACATTTTGATGACATTCGTTAGAATGTCAGCACAAATGTATTCTTTTCATAAAACAACACGAGTTGAATCGTTTGCTGTGTAAAGCTCAAGACAAATAATTATTTTAAGTTATGAACGTGTGACAAGCTTTCCGAAAATTCACAAACTGAAAAATAGCAAATAAAAGTTTCGAAACGACTTCAACAAGTACAGACAGCAACTTTTAAAAATATCTCTGATCTACCTTAAGCTTTGTAACAAAGCACTGCTGAGGGCCTGAATTCCTACTGCTGCGTTTTTGAACAAGAACTTCGATTGATCCAGTGTGGCTGAAACGTGATCTATTTAAAGGAAAAACTATTCACCGACAATTTTGTTTCGACAAACACGTGTCATGAGCTCAGCAGAATTGAAGGAGTCGTGATTAAGATTGTCGTGATAGCGTTGCGATTGGAAATCCCGAGCGGCATATGGGCAAAGCTTCGCACTGCGGCAGCAAGCAACAATAGAGTTCACATGTCATGATCACTCTTCGCGCACGCTATTGTTACGTTCAATCGTTGACATTATAAGTATCACCAGAGATTACACGTCACGATCACTCTATTATTCCTTGTTCCAGCCACATACATATATTTTTGTTCTTCGCGCATATTCCGTTCGTGGTGAATGATGCAATCAACGCAACACCACCGGAGAGGTTGCAACAATAGCTGTGTACACCCGAGAGTCATGACAACCATCATTTCGGGTGATATATCATCATGCACCTTTAGTTTGCTGAAACTTTTCTACTCACGAAAAGTGCAAATGCAACCAAACCCGATTGTTCCAAGGCCTCTGGAAGCTACTATTACTGCATGCGCAGATTCGTAACGTGCTCTTGGCATTACTCTCAATCAATCTATTGTTCTGTCGCCTAGTGCAGGTACTTCTTTGTTTAAGCAAAGAAACGCGGGGGCAAAGAAACTGACCGTAAAGTCAACAAGTCAGCTACATCCTGAAAACGAAAACGAATGAAGAACAAAGCGAATGACAATCAAAGGAGAATAGTTAACCCAACAAAAGAAACAAAACCACACAATGCACTACAAGCAACTTCACATAATGATCTTCGAGCGCGGAACTAATTACACTCAGAAACTGCAATTATCAAAGTCTACGTGAATGTAGGCAAGAGTAGAAAATGTCTTTTTAAAAAGCCACCGCTTGTATAATTTCATAAAATTGCAGTAAATCTGATGGATAGGTCTTCTGTTATGTATTCCGCATCTTGAAGTGGTTGCAAACGTGATGGTGTTGTTGCATTGCAGATTTGACTGAAGCTTCTTTTCATTAATTGGTCACATTGAAAAACTACGATTACATGACAAACATTTATATTTTTTGTGATTTTTTCTGGTTTCATCTCATTGCATGCCTGCATTAAGAAATAAAACACATTGCTACTTTACAGCAAGCTGGAAACATGCAGGTTTTATACATTAAATATCCAAGATTTGAACGAAATCACTCAGTTGCCTGGTAATGTTAATAAAAATGTTTCTGAAATGTCAGCTGATGTTGCTATTATACTTCTGGTGTTTTTTGACGACGGTTGCCATTAGGCTTGGCTTTCAAACAGCAGTCAATCAGCAATCCTTGTAAAATCTTCTTCCATGAAAAGAAAGTTTTGGCAAATCGTTCTTTGCGGATAAGCACACGTTTCGTCCACTTTGTAACATTTGCTCGGTTCAGCTCATGTTCAACAACGCAGCTGCAGCGGCGCAGCTGTAGTAATTTGCAATTTTTGCTTTCCCTTTCAAGTGCTCTCTTGTTAAAATCAAGTTGATTCTTGAGGAGTTACTGTCTGGTTTAGCGAAGATGTTTGGCTTTACTTACAAGTTGTAGAAGGGGTTTTTGATATTTTTGCGCTGTGATAAAATTCATCACTCACTTGTTACTTAAGGATATTGCGATTTCATTAAGAACCTCATCATCATCAAATACTTTCACTTGCTGTGCATCCCCGTGAAATTTCAAAATCTGATAAACATTCAAGAGATTCACTAAAATTAGCAATGTGTGATACATTTGTATAGATTTCTACTGACAAAACGTCATTCCACTCATGCGATCTGCTTATCCTCACGCTAATGTTGCATTAGAAGAAGCAGCAAAGGTTTTGAAGTACTTCACGGTATACAGTAACCTTCCATAAAATTCTTCAGCATTTGTCTGCTGCTATTTCATTTCAGTATTTTTTGCAACGGAAACGTTTTTTCATCAAAGAAGTCTTTATTTGTTTCAAATATTTTTCATAACAAAGATGTATATGAAACTTCAAGATCACACACTCCTATCGCTGTGTTAGTTGCTTGCTAAATTAAAACAACCATAAAGCTTTTTTCCTCAAATACACACTTTTTTGGTCAAAACGTTTGAAATTGCTTTATTTTTGGAGTAATACTTTTTGTACCGATAGATTTTATCAGTACAAAAACACGCAAATGTCATTCCAGGCAACAAACACTTTTTTGACTTTTTGTCATTTGACTTTTCAAAATGCACTTAAATCACAACACACAATATCCTTCGCTATGACGCCGAACAAGTGAAAGTTAATCCAAGCATTCAAAGTTTGTTTCCAAACGTAGATAAAATATTGTGTTTCACACAGCAAGCTAAAACATTGCGAAACTTTAGGTTCTTTAACGTCTTTCAAACCGTATATAAGTCTTAAGTACTTTCAGTTTTACCTCGTTTATGCTGTCAACATGCAACGTCAAGCAAAGCGGATTTCACTCATTGGTGCGCAATATTAAAAGTTAAAGCTTGGGAGGGTATCATTCTCTGAAACTCGGTGCAAACGCTAGTTTTTTTTCAATGAACCAAAAAAAAGACATGCGAATGGCTAGGAAAAGTACAAGCCGTTGCAGTCTAAGTTAGAAAAGGCTAATTGCGGAGAAATGCAATTGAAGGCTTAGAAAATGATAGTTGGTTGTACTTTGGCAATACGGGGAAGTTGCATGAATGTACTGGAGCTTCTTTTCAATGATTTATTTTGCACAAAACAAGTTCGTCTGAAGCAGTTTTTGTGTGTTGCACCCGAGGCCAAAGATTTCTAACATGCTTGCCAAAGATTGTTAACAAGTGACGAGTGTCACAGATATGTAACATTTCATGAACAATTAAATGAAAAAACATTCGGTAACGTCACAGAATGTCAAAATCGCCCTGAATACTTTTTGTAAGCAAAATCGAATTGTAGCCCATAGAGCACAGCGGTTTCTGTGGCCCGCGAAGGTTTTCAGAAAAATCTTTGAATCTGAAACTTTTTCCAACTTACCAACTCAGTGCAGAGGCTAACTTGCCAGTGCTTCGACATCCATTAGAAGGTACAGCCCTCCACTAAATGCAGCCTTCCAAAAAAGGCCCCTGAGCCAAATTCATTGCCCACCCCTGCCATGGAAGGTTAAAAAATTTCCCAAGACTGGATTCAAACATGGGAATGGATATTATTTTATAAACCTGGGGCTAAGAACTGAACATAAGGATGAGAAAAAAATATTTTTGATGAAAGTTGCAATGGTTTTCCACCGTTTTGTCGTGGGCTTCATTCCTTCTATTTTCACACATTTATATTGCCATCATGACGACGTAGAAAATTCCTTTGTTTTTTTAGTCGCGTGCTATTCTTCTTTGATCATGAGACATAAAGCTGTGTTTTTTCTGCAACAAATGAGCCAGCGAACTTTATAACGAAAATAGCGCAAGACCAAGCAGCTTTGCGGAATGTTGCCTCCGGCGAGAGAGCTTGAAGAGAGATCACCTTACGTTTCACAATCAAATTTGAAGCAGAGTAAACGATTCGGCGATTTGAAGGCAAAGTAACTGCGGAGTGTTTGAAGCGTGTGTTGCTAGAGAAAAGCACAACTTGCATAAGGGTTTTTTTCCAGTTCGCCACACCCGCAACGCATGTAGGTTCACCCGAACGGTTTAGGTCACCGACCATTCCTTGAAAGCAATGTCATGCTGTGACAACGCCTTTGGCGAAAGCTTTGTCGCATCACGACATTGTTTTTAACGAATGACGTTCGCAAATTGCTCGTGATACGTTGCTGGTTCAAAACAGCACGACTAAGTAGTCCACGCTCCTCAGATTTGGTTTGCGTAGTTTTATTACTTTTAGGAACAAAATCTTTACAAAAATAAATAAATTATTACATATTGTCAGGCAGAGTCAAGTAATATCATATATTTCTGGCATTTATTTACACTTGGTACGCAAACGTTTGGATCATGTTCAAAACGAAAGAAGATAAAACGAGTCTGAATCACATACAACGCACTGTTTCTCTGAAAATGTAATAAAATGTAAGAATGAATATATAGAAATACAGCTCTCGGTCGTAAAACTGATTCACACCATGATGCTTTGGGTATTTGGATGTCCCATTTCGATGTAGGTGCATTCTTGAATGTTATCATGTGATATAAATGAGAAATCACAGATTATGTAATTCACTGAGAGAAACTACTCTCCACATGTGAGATAAACAAGGAATCCATTTGCAAATTTTCAGTACGAATCGATTTCACATAACACTATGCATCGTCACTCCTTGAATCTCATTCAATTATATGTTCTATTAGAATAAGATTCAAGCACTGACGATGTGCACTGCGCAAGCGTTCATTGAAGTCGTATAAAATCTTAAAAGTTGCGTTTTGCGTATGAAAGAGCCAAGTGTGTTATATAAGTTTTCTTTGCATTTTATGCGCAATCTTTTTGACGTGTTTTTTGTAAGTCAACAGACTAGACAGTTCGTAGAAGATTTACCTGTAAATTCATTTCTTTTTGCAAATCCAGCAAGCTTACAGTCGGACATTTTTTCTAGACTGTCGGTGTGCATTTATTTCCATATTTCAAATCGGCACCATTTTCAAAAAGAATCAGTCAATAGTTCATAAGCAAATAACTTTTGTGATTAATTCCGATAATGATTGACTACACAGCTTTACATAACAGTCTATGTAATCTACGTTTGAACGATACTTCATATTCTGCGTGTATTAGGCCATGTTGCAACCTCTCCGGTGGCGTTGCGTTGATTTTGTGATTCACCACGAACGGGATGTGCGCGAAAAACAAAAATATATATGCGTGGCGCGAACAAGCAATAATAGAGTGATCTCGTTGGGTGATCTCTATTGTTGCTTGCTGCCACAGCGCGAAGCTTTGCGCACATGTCGCTCGGGATTTCCGATCGCACCAGCCATAAGGCGATTGTTCAAGGCAAACATTAACACACTGAAGCAAGCAAAGGTCGAAAAACTTTTGAAAAAATAGAACATCTTGTATTTTATGAGGATGAAAACTGCGTGAAAAAGACTTTTTTTCAATTTATGTAAATTCTGATAAAGGAGGCTTATAGTGATCTGTGAATGTCCTGGTAGTAAAGTAAATTGTTTCATAATCAGAGCCGAGAAATTGTCGGTTAGGTATTCAGTTGCACATGGAGTGTAATGTTTGGAAGCTCTACTTGTTTCTTGAGCATCAGTATCAACCTGTGTCTTCCTTTGTATTAACTGCGGCGATTCTTGTCAACCCATATCTTTTCAACAACGAAATCACAAAACTCTCAGCTTAAAATTCAGCGACGTTCCATTTGATGAGTTTTGGATTTGTATTGAAGAGTTATATAAGCAAAATTCGAAAGTGACTATTGAAATTGTTCTTTAGTTTGCACTGCATGTTTGTGTGAACAAAGTTTCTCATCTTTGTTATTGATCAAAAACGATAAGCAATCCACGCTTAAAAGTAGTTGATGAAGAACGATCAGTTGCTCTTTCAAATATTGAACGTAACGTACAGCGATTGTGCTCATTACAACAAGCGGAAATATCATGTCAAAATAAATCAAGAAGTGCATTTTTACAATAGTGGTCGAAGTGTGCCGCAAAAATGTGCAAAATTCTTTCGTGTGCCGGGAGTGAAAAGAGGTTGCGTAGCACTGTCATGGAGAGTTAAAAACGTTCCCAATAACGAATTTAAAGATGAAAAGAAGATATTGTTGCATACACAAGGGTAATGCCTGAACATTTGAATGAGAAAAAAACTGTTAGATAACTGTTCCGATTACTTTCCACTGTTTTATGGTGGGCTTCATTCTAAGGCGCTTTCTACATTCACACATTGATATTGTCACCTTAATGACTGAGAAAACTTCCTTTGTGTCGTGAATGGTGTGCTATTATTCTTTTATTATAAGTAGGGCAAGTTTTTGCAACTTCTGCAACTTTTTTTACGTCTTCCAACAGCTTCCTAAATACTCAAAATATATGCAGTTCAATGTTTTGAGCTGTTTCCAGGAATTTTATACGGCAGCTTTTGCTACTTTTGCGAATTTACGTGCAATTTGTTACTGCAATTTGTAACAAGTATTGCGCAAAATGTAAGTGTAATAAAAAAAAATTGTACAAAACTCTTTCAGTTTAATTCTATTCTCGTTGATGGTATGAAAAAGAGCTATATGACGGATTAGCTGCGTCTCAATGTTATCTATATGACGAAACAGTTGGTTTGTAAACTAGACGTTTTGCAACCCCAGCCAAGTACGACAGTGTCCGAAACTCAATTAGAGGTGGAATTGCCGAAATATTGGCTGTTGGCCGAGTCTGCGCTAACGAAAATAGGTTGTGTCAAATCTTTCGCAGTCAAATGTGCGCATAAATGCAACTTTTTGCGCATAAATACAATTTCCGTTGAAAACAAATGCAACTCTCTCACCTTTTTACGGCAACAAAAGCTTGCCCTAATTATGAGGCATACAGCTGTGCTTTTTCTGCAACAAATGAGTGAGTGAACTTCATACCGCAAATTGCGCAAGGCCAAACAGCGTCGGGAAATGTTGCCGCCGGCCGGAACGTTTTCATCATTTTACGCTTCACAATCAAAGTGCAACCAGAAAAAAAGTTTCGCCGATTGGAAAGCAAGCTAACAGCGGAGTGTTCTTTATTTGAAGCTTGTGTTACAAGAATAAATCACAATTTCCATACGGGTTTTTTTCCAGTTCGCCATACCAGCAACGCATGAAGCTTCATCGGAATCTTTTACGTCACCGACCATTCCTTGAAAGCAATGTCATCATGAGACAACGCCTTTGGCGAAAGCGTTGTGGCATCATGACATCTCTTACGAATGACGTTCACAAGGTGCTCGTGATACTTTACTGGTTCGAAACAGCGCGACGAGGTAGTCCATGCCAGATTGGTTTGCGTAATTTAATTACTTTTAGGAATAAACCTTCACAAAATACAAAGCATTATTACATACTGTGAGGCAGACTCAAAATAGTGTGCATTTCTCGCCTTTTTTTATTTGACACGCAAACATTTTAATCGTGTTTAAAACTACAGAAGATGAAACGAGTCTTAATCACATACAACGCGCTCTTTCTCTGAAAATGAAATAAAATGTAAAAATGATTATGTAGAAGTATAGATCTCGGTTGTAAAATTGATTTACACCAACATGTTTTGAGTATTTGGATGGCCCATTTTGATGTAGGTGCATTCCTATATGTCATTTTGAGTTATAAATAATAAGTCACGAATTATGTAATTTAAACAAACTACTCTGCACATATTAGACAAACAAGGAATCCATCTGCAAATTTTCAGCAAGAATCCATTTCACATAAGATTACGCATTGACACTCCTTGAATCTCATTCAAATATATTACAAGTTCTATTTGAATAAAATCCAAGCAATGATGATGCGCAGTGCGTAAGCTTTCATTGAAGTCGCATAAAGCTTCAAAAGTTGAGTTTGGCGTATGACCTAGGCAAGTGTTTTATATAAGTTTTCTTTGCATTTGGTACACAATCTTTTTGACGTGGTTTCTGTAAGTCAACAAACTAGACAGTTCGTGTAAGATTCACCTGTAAATTCATTTCTTTTTGCAAATCAAGAAAGCTGACAGTCGTGCATTTTTTCTAGACTGTCGGTATGCATTTATTTATATATTTCAAATCGGCACCGTTTTTAAGAAGAATCATGCAATAGTTCACAATCAAATAATATTTGTTATTAGTTCCAATAATGATTTACATTAGCTATAAATAACAGTCTATGCAATTTAGGTTTAACTGATACTTCGTATTACGTAAATTCTGACAAAGGAGGCTCATAAAGATATGTCCTGGTATTAAAATCAGTTGTTTCATAATTAGAATGAAAAGATCGTCAGTTAGATGTTTAGTTGAACATTGAGCGTAATTTTACGCAAAATTTTTAAAGATTTTATCGTATTTAGGGAAATCAAAACCGGTTTCATTGTTGGAAATGGTCGAGAACTTTAAATAATACAAAGCTGTTTAGACGTTTGCTACTACGGAAAACTTGGCCTTCTACATGGTTACATCCTAGTTGCAATGGAGCATGGTGTTTCCAAATGTGCAATATGCATAAACAAGAATTTTACTGAGCAGAGAAGTAGACAAAACGAACACCACATTTAAGAGCAATGAAGCTTGTCTTGACCACAGTGCTTGCGTTCGTAATTCCCATGAACGCGGGCTCAGGTATGATTTGAATTCTTTCATTTCTGGTGTTACCTCCTGCTTCAAAATCTATGATTGAACTTTTGAAAGGTGAGATTGAATTCTCCATCTTTCCAACGCGCATCAAAAATGTTGGATTCAATCAGAGCCTTGCTGGATCGAGATAATGAATGACGGGGATTTGATGCGTCATCTGATATTGTTGAAGGTGATGGAAGGATTAAATTGCAATTGTCTTGCACGGAACATGGGCCAAATGTAATTATCACTGTTGTAATGAACAAACAATTGTTCATTTGAACCACGCCCATTTTTTCTTAGTTGAGTTGAAATATTTTTTAATTACGCATTTGATTTCTTGTCTATCTTCTATAGCAATGGTTCCTAAACTTGTTCGAACCGTTACCAAAATCAAGGTAGCGATCATGTCATATTACTCACCAATAAAAAATTTTCGCATTTCATGTAGAAAATTTATTTTGCAGTGATCGCTTATAATACAGAAAATCAATGTGGTTTGGTTCTGCGTTACCCCTTGAGAAATTTCCCCGAGGGTAATTTACCCGCAGGTTGGGAACCACTGTTCTAAAGTAAATGACATGTCTTACTCTAGTGGTATAGAACTGTGGGCAGCAGCACAGACTTGACACAAACAGTTTTTAATTTGAACCACGCCAATTTGTTTCTTTCGCCATTTGAAATATTCTAAAATTTGCGCGTTTGTGTTTTTGTTTTCTATCCCCTCTAGAAGATAACAGATCACATTCTGGTGGAACAGAACTGTTTGCAGCAACGTAGACCTCCTAATAATGTATCCATTGCATTTGTTGTTGTTGCTCGTAAAAGTGGAATGTGGATTCGTGGTGTACATTATCACATTTTTACAAAAACGAGGCAAATCATTTTTAAGTTTTCGTCAATTCACAGGTTGTGTTGCCGTAAAATAAATTACGGAATATTTCTTAAGTTGAAATGTAAATATTTCTATTGCTATTTTTTCCGTAGAAACTGTGCTTTGACTGCAGACCTATGTGTAACAAAATAGAGTAAAGTTTGGATCTCCGGAAACCGCAAGTGTAAAAAAGAAGTATGAGCTTTGGCTGTTGCGCTCATTGAGCGTGAATGTTATCTTCTAATAGCTGCGTAACCACGTCATAATTGCTTTCTTTTTGTTGCTTCAGGTTATTTACTGCTTTGTGAATCAAAGGTACCATTTGATAAATTGAGAAGGTTTACAACAGTGTACAGCCTCTTACTGTTTAGTTTTTCATTTGATGAAAATTGTACCTTGATAGCGTGATTGCAGAACGAGTAACGACACGTGAAACATTCCTTTAATACATTCAGCAGTAAATGCATCAAGCAAAACTTTGCTGATTACGTTCATGGTGAACAATAAGATGCAAGACTTTTAACAAAATAGGTCAGCTTTGATTATGTTTCTACTGCTTAGGTGTTAGAGGTATAGGATATCTTTGTGTAATGTTTTTTTCAAATATGTGATCCTATGTAATAAGTTTCATAGAAATATGTTGTTTCGCACTATTTGTGAGTGCAAAAAAAAAAAAAAAAGACTTTGCCAAAGGTTTTGGGAAATGTTATTCTTTCTCCATGTTTCTGTGGTGATGTTGCCTTTTTCAGCCCTAGTGATTGTCAGACCCGTAACTAGGGGGGATGCCCTAGAAATGTTTTTGCTCCTCTTGGTAAAATTCGTTGACAAAGTTTTAAAAAATGGGCTCCATCTCAGAAAGCTTGCCCCACTTGTGTCCGAAAGGTGGTTATGGGGCTGGTGCTTATTATACTTGGATCTTTCTGTAACTGTTGCAATTTAATGTGTACTTATTGATCTTCTTCGCTTATTGTTTCGTCTGTTTGAAACCACTTTGCCACGAATCCGGATCTTCGTCAAAACCGGATAAAACTGGTGGTACAATTGATTTCTTTCTTTTTTCTTTATAAAATATTCGGTTTATCCGGATTTTTAATCCGGATCTTCGTCAATACCGGATAAAATCTGCTCTTTTCACATCTCGTAATCCGGATTTTTCAGTGAAGTAAGTGAACCGACAGGTCTCTGGGAAAGATTCGGCAGCTTTCAGACGCAACACATGCGTGCTCACGATCAACAACGAACATTTAGGATTATTACAATAGCGGCAGCAACTGCACGCAACATTCGACTAGTCGTAGAGATGATTATTGCGTCGCACGCGAACGTAGCTTATCAGGTTGAAATATCGCTGAAGGAACGCCGCCGCATCGGGGTTTCAGTGTATTGATTAGTGTTGAGTTTGCGTGTGAAGTGTAGAGCATTACCCCTGGGCGTGTTGTACTCGTTAAGATGTTTGGAGGGCATTACCTTCCAAATAGAGTAAAATTATATGCATCATTCCAAAACCCCAGATTTTTTCGCAGCCAATTAATCTAAATTTATTAACTTTAGATTGTTCATAACTGCCTAGATATGGCGATTACTAATCTGATGTACCAGTGTAAATACAACAATAAATTCGTTTTGCTCCTGCGAAAATCTGCTGTTGTGTCGTAAATATGTGCAATTTCAAACGATTCCCACCAATATCTCAGTACTGAAATGACGTCAGGCTACAGAAACAGCCATCTTCGGTTCATCCGGATCTTCGCCTAAACCGGATAAAATCGCCGGTAAAATCGAATCCGGATTAACCGAGGTTTACTGTACATCTTTTGCGGCAGTAACAAAATTCTAGGCCAATAATGATGCTTTTAATTTTTCATTGATGATAACCGATGCCGATATTTTGGCAATAGTCAAACCACAGTTGAAAGATGTTGTAGTGCATTTCTTTTTCGTGCAGGTCATATAAACAATCGGAGTGGTTGCAGAAGTTACAAATGAAAGAGCAAATTGTAATAAGTTAGCCACATATTACAAATTTAGGCAATATGAACCGCAATAAATGCAAAGTAACAGTAATTTTTTTGGGAAACCGCTTCTCAAAGCAGAAAATGAGAAAATATGCTAAATAATAGGGTTGCACGACCCGTTTCGCCACCTATGGCTTCGCCTCGGCAAACTTCCAATCCTTGCAGGCATCCAACCTGCT
>Ga0210059_1000901_pt1 | contig 42179 bp, 23 predicted proteins | sample Ectturendosymbi2_FD_188042 | JGI IMG/M metagenome (GOLD analysis project Ga0210059, IMG submission 188042) | Ecteinascidia turbinata endosymbiont from Florida, USA - Sample 2 (SPAdes) (version 2) | ecosystem: Host-associated > Tunicates > Ascidians > Unclassified | place: Key West, Florida... | reverse complement strand
AGTTGTAAATTGCTCTGACGTAGTGATGAGTGTGTTTCATTCCCCTGTTTTAACGCGCAACCTGTTATTTTTGCAGTTATGAACTGCTGTGTCGTAGCGTTGAGTTTGTTTTTCCCCGATAGCCTAATTTGAAGCGCTGATAGTTCATATTCAGTGCAACGACAAATATAATAAGGAGAGTGGATGTAGAAAAATATGCATTGTATGTCAACAAACTTCGCCAAAACGTTGGTTTGGAAACATGGAAATGACGTCAAATTGTGACGTCACAAACAGTGCACACCAAAAACAAATAACCACCATAGGACCTTGAACCAACCCCTCCATGAAAATTTTCTGCGTACGCCACTGGCTACGCTCAAAAGGGGTGACGACAAAAAAACTGCCATCACCACGCAAGATGTTTAAATAAGAGCAAAAACCAGCCTACGATATTTGATGCACTCATACCCACTAAGACTAATGTTTGTTTCTTGTCCTAGCTGCCGAACTATCAGCTTGGAAAAGATGTCGAAGACTTACTTGGTATGTCAAAAATCCTTGGAACTATCAAAGGTACTTATCAGAATGAATAAAAAAATCGCATCAGGTTTTATGCAGTAGCTTCTCCATAAAATTTTCATACCGCAGACACCAGGAACTTAGTTGAACTTAACGTCAGAGCGCTCGAATGTTGCCACCCACGTCGCAGACAAAACCACTTTCACTTCAACTTCTTGAAGTTGGTTTTGCTGGCGTATCCGTTCCAAAAAAACGTTGCACACAAAATGAAGTGAGAGGGCGAAAAAAATTTATTTACCAACAACCATTCGCAACCTTTGTGAATATGATTTGACAGTGAACAGATAACACTAGGGGCATCAACAAACTACGAAATAGAAGGCTGCCAATGTCAAGAATAATTGACTTGAACCAGAAAAAAAATTAACAGAAGAGTCTAAATCTAAATCATACAAACGGTCATGCGCGTTATAAACCAAGAAGCACCCACAAATTCGAAAACAATGAGTCTACAATTACTTCCTCGTATTTGTGTTTTCGGAAACTATACTGTACGTGCGAACCACAGCGGTACGCTGAAATTGGCCGAAAGTCGTGATCAGTCGGCTTTTAACTCCAAACGAAAAGTCCAACGGTCGGAGAAACCGAATTTTTATTTAACTGAATCGAGCAATGACGCCAGGTAAGGGTATTTTTCAATGGCACCACTATAACGCAGGTGTGCCACAGACTTAAATAGCTGATGGCCAGCAACGTTCAGCACTTGATCGCCCAAGCAATGAAAATTCTAAGAGATACACAAACATCCGCACCATTAAGATTGCTGGCGAGCGTCTCACCACGTAGTATATAACGTAAAATTTTTTGACTTTAGATAGTTTTTCATCTCCACATCCTCTACATAATCACTCATATTTGCATTTGTGGCCGCAGCGCAAGATTTACTTGTACAACCAACTGCATAAAAAATGTCGGAAGCGTGTCAAGTATAATGTACAGAAAAATCCCTGAAAGTAACATGAATGTTTGTTCTCAGCAGGCAGCGAGAACACGCTTCACAGGCAGTGTATGCCGAAGTATGTTCACAACCTTATCACGACTGTCAATCCATATGCTGCCGTTTCGCTCCTGAACTTTAGTGAATAGTTGTACAGAAAATGAACTACCAATAAGAACGCCGTTAGGAATGTCTAAGCTTGCGTTACGAGAAATCAATTCTGCTTCGGAGAAAACGAGAAGAAATGCATAGCAAAAGAAGTGGGTGAAAGTCAAACCAGCAATGTGGAGCACCTTAGCTGTTGAGTTAAAATACTTACCAGAGCATGTCGAATGGTTAGTTACAACAAGTTGGAAACAGATGTCAAATGCCATTTCTGCGAAGAAGTCTCAATCGTTGCGCAAATGTGCAATCGGCCATTGCGCGACAGCGTTATCGTTTCCGCAAGCGAACATCCGCCAGCACAAAATAGGCAGCTTAAGAGTCTAATAACAAGTTGTCCATAGGAAAGACTGGAAGGTCGCATTTTTTGTGCTCCCGGTACTAGTTTAGCTCAGAGGTCGGCAACCTACGGCACGCATGCCACAATTGGTACACGAAGCAAGTATCAATGGCACGCAGAAGTTGCAAGTTTTACATATCACGTTTGTTATGATTCACACAGAAGACATATTGACCTCGAATTGTATAAAAATATGTATCTTGTTCGTACATTGAATGTTTTGAAACCTTGAGTCGGCACACAGTTAGTTAAAGGATGCCGACCCCTGGTTGGGCTGTTGTTGCAAGAACATCTGGCAACTACTGTAATACGAACAACGCAGTTCTACCTCACGCACTTTCAAAATACTGTATATATTCAAAATATTCAAGTCGACAAAACCAACAGTTACGACAATCTTAGTACCAGTATCCAACCAATTTTAGCTAAAAACACCAAGAGGTAGCAACAGCAAAACTTTTGCGTAATAATGCGAACATGCAATGAAGGCCACTTGACGGCACGGAATAGATGTGCCAGCCTTCAACTTGCAGAGTAACGCACATTTTGAAACAAACGACGTACGGGAAACCCAAAGAACCATGGAAGTTGTCTAGAAGCTAACGAAAGCGGCTGTTATGGTTTGGTCGCAACAGGCCATGGACGCTGCATGACAGGATGCGAGTTTTTGAAGACTTAGCCCAAAGAAGGCACGTGCCGCTTGTTAAAATGACGCGCAGTTTCTTCCAGCAGACGAGCCGGAAACCAAGAGACGCCATTCGTAGCGCATACGCTGAACAGTAACGCGATGTTATGTGAATGTCCGAAACATCGAAAAAAAGTGACATTGGCGGCAATCGCACTATCGATCGTCGGCGAACGAAGGACGTTTCGCACGGCGACGGTCTTAACGGAAATAATTCATCGCTTGTGCGAAAATGACGCCATTAGTAAACTCCAAAGATGTCAACCACGCAAAGGAAAACCGATCACCATGACGGGTGATTTGCAATACGTTTCCCAAAGCACATTGTGGCAGCTAATGTTCCTACCTTCAATAACTGCTTGCGTATTCTCCAAGTTCGTCAAGGTGATGCGAAGCAAAGAAGTGGCCAACACCAAACGGTTGTTTTTGCGGTTCAGGAAAAAAATCCTTGTATCATCTTTTTGTACCTAGAAGCAATGAAGTTCATGGTTAGCATTTCTGAAAAACGAACCTCGCTACTTACGCGAAGCTCTCAGTACATGTGAATCACAAAATACGGTGTTTCCAAGTCCATAAATGGAAGTGTGTTTCCTTTTGTAAACTGATTTCATAAAACCTTGATCCATGTACTCGATTAAATCTGATGCAGAACGACCTCCCTTCATCACTCTCCAAATCTGTCACAAAAACAGAAATAATTAGGAGCCCAAATACAATTAAAAGTATTCATCATATGGGACAAAAGTGGCGTTGAACGACACCAATTTCATTAACTACCTACTTTTCACTCAAATATAAACACTAACTTTTACTTTAACAAGACATTCCAAAACCACATTTTCATCTCTTTATCACGATGTAACAATGCGCCTAAAAATATAAAGTTAGTATGTTGCCATATTTCACTTTGCTTGCTATGGTGCTATGCAAAAAACACAAAATGATTTTAAATCTTAATTTCATAAATGGTTACACAAACCGTAAGTGCCACTAAAAAAACGGAAGTACCTGGTCAAGGAAATTGATCACAGCAAAGTTGTAATGTCCAGTGAAGTATAAGAACTACTGGTTTATTCAAAACAAGGTTTGAAATAGTACATATATTCATACAGAATAAACTGAATGGTGAGTAATGATAGGTAACAAAAACACAAGCTACAATAACTGTGCCCCAAGTAGGTATTCTGAAGTTTATTGCCAAAGAGCTTGACAAAAAAACAGTTAGTAAACACACTTTGTTTATTGATGGATGAGTTAGGTATAAAGGTATAAGTTGTTCACATGACTTTTAACTGTTCACAAATTTGCAAATTTAACATAATGAAACAAATTGTTATCTACCGTTCTCCCCAAAAATAGCTTAGCTTTGAAGCAACTGATAATTTCAACATGTTTTTGTTTGTGTGTGAGTGTGTCATTTGTAGGACTGATTGGAAACAGGTACAAGCCCAAACAATGCTTTTTACTGCCATAATCAAGATGTTTTACTTCAAGAAGTCCTGCTGGGTGTTACTCAGTGGCAATATACCACATCCAAGCTTCATGATGGATATGTACCACTGAGCTACCGCATACTACGTCAACAGTTTATGGCAAGGCTACATTCCACAACAATTATTTCATAAAGTAGGTGTGTGTCATGAATAAAAATGTTGAGACTTTAAATGCATGTCAAGAGAAGATAGTTTTAAAATGTAAATTTTACATCGCATTACCTGTACTGAACATACATATGAGCCAGCCTTCATAGGTTCACATGAAGTTACAGTTCCAGTTAAAATAATTGATGCAGTAGCATTCTTTTCCATTACAGTCTCATCAAGACAGTTCGTGCTTTTCTTCGAAGCAATAGATAGCATAACTGCTCTTGTGAAACGTGTTTTGTGACTGGTAGCGTCACACTGTAACAAGCATAGTAATAGTACTAAAAGTTTTATGCACAGCTGCATTGTTCTAGGAAATGACTTCTTATAATTAAAGAACATTCTTGTATGCTGAGAACACATCATCTACCACAAAAGTTTTTAAACACAAAGCTGCAAATTCCACTGTCATCCAAACAAATCAGTGCAGATTGCTTTTCAACTCCTTTCCCAGTGAAGACAGTTACATCCTTGCCCCAAGAGTAGGCACAATTACAAAATGTTAAAACAGCAAGCTAAAATGTAAAGAAATACAATCAGACATAAACATCCAAATTTAATACCAGAGGCAAACCTTTTAAGTTAACATGCAAGCTTGAGAAGATATGATGACCACAAGCATGAACAGATAGTGTAAGATGAATAATTTGTATTATTTATATTATGATTTAGCAGCTAGATGAGCTATGTCCAACCTAAATTCCTTACTGAGTCAAAAATTATGTCACTATCTTAAACAGGGCTGCACATTGAATGACATATTAATGAGGGCCACATATTTAACAATTTACTTTTGATCTCAGCAAATTAAATTTCGTTTAAGCTAGCGTACAGAAAATGTTTAAATCCTAACTGCAACAATAACGATTGTTTGGCAACCTAAACTACTCTGCTAGTGTGATTTCATATACAAGTTTAGCGCAAATGGAACAAAGGTAGAAATTAATAAACTAGTAAAGTTTTGCACCAAGGTGTCAGTGGACACATGGAAATCTCCTACCAAGCAGTATAGATGTGACAATGTGGCACTGAGGACCACCTACATCAAAAATGTAAAATTTAAGATTATCAAAATAAGCACAGGTTGTCACTATGTACGCTTCTATACTACAGCAAAAACCTGTAACTGGGCTGCACAAAACCTTTGACGGGGCTACATGCTGCCCATGGGTTGGACATAGCTGAACTAGGTTATCAGTCTGGTGGCCTGAAGATGGTGCCACACGAAAATAAATGGTCACTAGTAGATGGCACCCGTAAGTAGCAAGTCACTGTGATAGTCACCATAATTAAATGATCGTAATTCACTTATCCCTATGTAATGATAGTGCAGCCTAGTAATAGTATAGTGAACTCAATGAGGATTCTCTATCGTTGCTGGTTGCATTCCCGTCAGTTTAATGCCCCAAATTACCATCTTTCTCTTATGCTTGCCTCAGTAGTTCAAGGTGATGCAGTCAATTGTAACATCAGTAAGAATGACTTGCCAGCAGAATGAAACTTGGAAGTACTGAAAAGTTGTAGTGCATGAAAAAGCAGCACAAAAACCAATGAACTTTGAAGTTTATGTCCCTTAACAATTCAGTGGTTATCTACAAATGTACTGTTAGCATTTGTGGTACGATATTGACATTTTGAAAACAACAATCTTACAAAAGAGATGAAAAGAGTCAGTTTGCTGATGAAGTACCAATAAGAAAATCAATGTAGGCTGCAGGTTGCACATGAACCTCTTAGAGCAATGGGTTATGCAACAAGCTAATCAAAAAAATTTCTACTTTAAGAAGTATGTCCACACAAATTCAATAGGTTTCTTAAAAAATCTTAATTCAGTTGAACACATGAAGTCCAAGCTCTATTAAATAATGTAAAATCAACACTTTGATGCTGGCCATTTCAGGATTTTAGACAGGAGTTTAAATTTGCATGGACTGTGATTGCAAGCAAACTAGTGCAACAAGGTTTATTAAAGTGGTACATAAATTAAGTTTGCTATGCAGGTTAAAAAGCTTTAGATTGTGTTTCATGCCTCACTGATAGATGAAAATTACATTAAAAGACATGACAGACCACATTACCACGCTGTAAACATGAAATTAAAGTTTTTCCTATTATTCACCTACAGTAAAAATACTTCACTTTGATGCATGCCCATGTATGCCTACCAAAATTCAGGTAAGTACATTCTTTCTAATATCAATCTAGAGCCTTCAGTTATGCTTACAGATTTTTGCATTACGTTCTCAGAAATTAGATTATTCATCAGTATCTCATAATGTTTTTTTTCAAAACATTTAGTGTTGATTCAAAGCAATTTATGAATTCTTTTCAGCATCGCATTGTAAATTTTCTTTTGGCATCTTTATCCACTCACTTTAGATTTTCAATGTTTTCTTTTCTACTAGTCATTGTCTGTTGAAAGGAATCTTTTCAAAGCCAAGAATCACACAATGTAATCTTATCAGGGTGTATGTTTAACCTATTGCGTAGGCATCACAAGTCTTCATTATAACTTATTATGTACTTTTAATTAGTTTTTATTTCAACTGATAATGTAAAAGCAGACTACAAACCTTTTTGTTGTCACAGCACTAGATTGCCATTTGAAAGACTGCAATACTTTTGGTCTTTGCAGTATTGCTGAATTACCACGTCTACATTTTCTTCCACCTGTGAGACCATGGAATTGCCTTTGAATAACAGCTTGGTATTGTGCAGTTTTACACCTTACTATGTGAGGAGGGTTTTGATGCTTCTTCACGTATGACTTTCAAAGATTGTTGAGTTTTAATGCCCCACACTAAATAGATGCCATTGTTAAAGTTTTTGTGAGGAAGCCTTGACTGTTATTTTTAAACTGGGCTGTGGGCATTGCCTGAAGTGTTGGAGCATTAGTTTATTACAGGGACGCCAAACCTACTCTGTGTATGAGCCGCATATCATTAAACCCAAGTTACAAAGAGCCACATCATAAAAATGTAGAAGAATGAATTTGTTTGCAATACACACTTCTGTGACATCATTAATTCTTTTCGAAAAGACTTGAAAAAATAATACTGTACGACACACTAGCTATCACAGTACCATTTCTGCACTTTACAATATGAATAAAAAGCAAATATATAATCCCTCAAAAAGCTCAGAGAGCCGCATTAAAGGGATCGATGAGCCACATGCAGCTTGTGAGCCGCAGTTTGGACACCCCTGGTTTATTATACAAGCTACACTTACTGTCCATAACCAGCATGCAAAAGAACAGTATTCACAGTGATGATACATACTCGAACCTTTTGGGATTCAGTATATGACACAGATTTTTTTTTACATGAAAAACAAAATATGTTTAGTTAATGAGATGGTCTAGGGAACAAGAACGATAACAATTCATTCATATTGCCATGACATATCCCAACTCTCACAGAAGTACCATGGACTATGTTACTGTGTAAAAATGACAGATGAAGTCATCCAAACAACATACAAAAAAACAAAAGGATAGCTAAAAAAGAGAGCAAAACAACACTGCACAGAGGGTTACAGAAAGCATAACAAGCATAAGGAAGACAATAAAGCTTATAGAAAACGTAAACAGTTGGAAGGCAACAGTTACTCATTGAAGAAAGGCAAGTGGTGAGCAGGGACACTGGCTAATACAGTGAGGATGACTAAAGCCAGATCAAACTTGCACACAGACCATTATGCTGGCAGCGTTCCCTCTGACCACAACCAGGGGCAGGTGCTGGTGGAGCCACTGTCATTCTTGACACAGATTATAATTTTATAACATATGCCTACTTGCTCTGTGTCCTAAGTCAGGTTACCACTAATGGTGACAGCTATCTCTGCTTTCCATGCGCTGCTAGCTCAAAACAAACAAACAAGCAAAATAATTAAGAATCCTAAGCACACAATCACAATAAGAGACAGGTTTCCACTAGGTAAAAAGAGGCTAAATCAACAAGATGGACATATACCTTTGTGTAATTCCTTTTTAGTGCAGTAATTCATAACAATTTACTTGCGGCTATGGTAGCCACTGCCATATTTCAGTGTAAAACATAGGTATTTTGTCTCAGAAGTTGAAGTCAAGTGGAACATGTCACACCACTGTAGCTTCACCGTAGGCTATGCAAAAGTCAAGATGGTTAACAGTTGAGCAAAATAACACTGCACAAGGGGACAACATAACATACGGAAAACACAAACATTCAGAAAGCAATAGCAGTGCACTGCAACATAGGCAAGTGGTGTGCAGTAATACTGGTTAGGGCAATTTAGGAATGACCACGACCAAATCAAACTTGCACACAGACCAATATGCAAAGTTATTACACACAGACTATGGCAAGTTGTGTTCTATTTTATTTAATTATAGTACTTATTCTACCTGATTGTATTTTGTTTCAGATTTTAACAACCCCAGTGTATTAACCAGTGTTGCTGCCCACCATTTGCCTTTTTTCAATTAATAACTACTGCCTTCCAAATGTTTGCACTTTCTGTAAGTTTTGTTGTCCCCCTGTGCAGTATTATTTGGCTCTTCTTTTTAGACTAGTGACTACTGCACATTGCGTATGATGAAACCACAGTGTTGTGACATATTTCACTTCGCTTGAAGCTCCTGAATGTATTAATAACCAAATTATGTCATTCACATTATTAGATTTAACTTTGGCAGTGGCTATTTTGCCGTCCGTGACAAAAGCAAGCTGGAGATATTTATTTTGCAATTAGATGCACCCGATTGGTTGAATCAGTCATGTGACAAGTATAATATGCTTGGATTAGCATATTGTTCTTGTCATGCCACCTACAACCCTAACACAAAATGTAAACCCGTGTTACTTTTCAGAACATTTTGAAAAGTACATAAAAAGCGCTCCCATTAAATGTCATCTCTACTAGCAAAGTCAAAACAACAATGGTGAGAGCCAAACAAACAACCTCTCACATACCAGGAATAGACACTTCCCGCTTGAATAGGTTTACCATATTGCTAGTGTCACATAATCAGCAACATATGTGGACAAGACAGACATGGTTCAAATAGCAAATTAGTTCCAGCAGAGCTTTTGCTGCTTGCAGCAAAATAGACACTACCTTTAATTTTTTCTTAATACACTCTTTAACTATTGATGAATACTATACCTGTGCAAAAAAATAACTGCCAAAGTTCCATCCCACCATAACCTCTGTTGATCCCATTGCCTAACACTGGATAAAATGAACCATAATCAGTGGAGTACTCAGAAAATTTTCGATGGGGGGGCAAAGTTTCGTCACAATCGTGTGACGTCACAAATCAACTTTAGGGGAAGTGCCGAAGGCAAGACCATTCTAGGAGGGTCCGGGAGCATGCCCTTGAGAAAATTTTGCAAAATTACACTTAAAAATATGCATTTTTGTGCATTCTGGAAGCAAGTTTTAGTATAATGCTTTTATGAGACTTATTAGCTGGTGAGACAGAAAACTGAACTTTTGTTGTCTGAGACTCATGAAATAAACCTATATGCGTGCTTGGATGTGATAAGTTTCAGACATGTATCGCTTATCAAAGACACTTATTGAAGTTCGTGGGCTCAAACCTCACGCCAGCTGAAGCTTTTATCTGGTGTTCATTGTTATCTGTATTAAGTAACTTAACAGCCACGTGTGAAGCAATTTTGTCAGGGAAAGAATAAAATCGTAAAATGAAAATCAAGCAGAGGAAATGTACAGTAGTCATAAAAAATCTGCGTAGTGCGTATATCAGTGACCAGAAAACAAATTCAGTTTATTTTAAATTGAGGCCCTTGCCCCCACTCAGTTACGCCACTTACGCCACCGAAAACCAATCACATACTAGAAATGAAGCATAACCACTACACTATGTATGAGCAGCACAGTGAGTGCATGACAAACTGACCTTTTCATTCGAATTGCGTCAAAGTGTCGGCATAGCTCCAGCCGATCTGTTGCCGCCAGAAAATCGGCGGTAAAAAAGACACTACCTAACAAAAAAGGTTGAAGAGCACTGACTTACTCTGTTTTGGTATAAATCTTCTTTATTATATCTTTGTTGTTTGCTGTCTTTGCGTCTCTGTAGTCTGTGTTGTGCTTGTCACGTGCCCACTTCAACTATTTTTTTAGGCAGTGGCTATTATAGATAATGCCTGCCGATCTTGAAATTTCAAAGCTTATTCATACGCTACCTGTAACGTACACGTAACAGTAACGCACGACGAGACTGAGAGTGCAGTACGTTTGGTAGAAACGAACTGTACGTAAAAGATAAACCCTAAACCTAACCCTAACCTTAACCCTAACCATAGCCCTAATCCTAACACTATTATATAAATTAACCCCTACCTAAAGCCTGAAAAAAAGTAAAGAAAAAAAATGAAACTCGGCCAGGTGAAAGTCGAACCGTAAACCATTAGCATAGCAGCCGTAACGTATAACCCCTAGGCTACGAGATACATGCCGTTTGCATAACAAAGAAAGTGACCCTTTTATTTGAATTGCGTCAGGCCAGTCGTATCCGTAGTCACTCCCGTTTTTTTACGTTATGATTTCTCTCAACTGTGCTGTAGGCCTACTACTGTAGTAATCAGTGTACAGTAGAGTTGAGAAGATTTATTCAAAAACAGATACAAGTAAAAGTCAAACTCTCTAGCTGGGAATATCAAAGCACCGTATGTGTGCACTGTGCACTACGTACTCTACAGAAACTACTTGCAACTACGGTAGCCAAGTCTCAACCTTCAGCTACATACTACCACACGGTGTCGGTTCACACTAACAACAGTTGTGCGAAGGGAAAGTTACCCGAAATTGTGAAGCCATGCTTTTCATTTGGATACTATGTAGGCACAAAAGCAAAAACATTCCAACAATGAACAAGTAATGTCTAGTTTTCGCACAAATTTCGTTTTTTTTTTTATTTACATATTTCTCGACTCAAATACAGCATCCACATTACAGTGCCAGTTGAAAGAACACAAAGGTAAAAAAGCACTTAGGCACAACGCCTAGGGCCGGCGTTAGCAAGTGCGGGACCCTACTTAAAACACGCTAGCGAGGCCCCACTCAGTGGTGCGTAGAAAATTTTGAGGAGGAGCATGTAGTAATGATAGAAATTGATGATGTTACAAAGCGAGGTCCGAAAGGTTGACGCCAGGGACGTCAGAACGGGGGTGCATGATGGGTCCCCCCTGCCCTTTGAAAAAGGGGGCAACGTGGGCATAGGTGCCCTTACATAACAGCACCATAGGTAATTTCAGGGATGCCGGGGAGCGGTGAAACTACAGGGGTATAGCCCTTCTGCCCTATCACGAGGGGCAACAGGGGTGAAAGTGCCCATTTTATAACAGAATCACAGGTAATTTTATGATTTCTCAAGATCGATTTGAAACAAATATATTGCAGCTGTTCACTCATCCATAAAATTCAGAATAGTTTTCTATAACTGCTCTTGTTAGTGAGGTCAACGGTGTTGCTGCGCAAGAACAAGCGTAATTGGTAACAATTTTGTGTTTTTTTATAGGTTTCCATTGCCCTCAACTCTGTTACTGCCCCTCCCCCCCTGCCCTACCGCTGTTCCGGCCTCCCAGGTTGACGCCAAGACATCTCCAGCAGAGAATTCAATGGACAGCGCCGTTAAACCCAATAAATCAAATAATTACAACCCTCATTAAAACCTCCTCTCTGGTCAGGCACCTCACTGATCACAAGGGAGTTACGAGTACAGTACCTCCAGAGAGGAGAGGTATTGAGTGCTGTGCTAGTGGATATCCAGATCTGAAAAGTTTGCAGTAGCAACAAAAGATTATATTTTTCCAGGCCAGGAGTAATAACCATGAATGATCTTTGATAGTGTTCTTTGTATTCTTTTGCAGTGAAACTTAGAGTGAAACTTAGAAGACCGTATCCCATCACTCTCGTTTCTGGTGAAAACTTTTATTATGATTGCAGTCGGTCCTATTTAAGCTACAGAGTTCGAGGTAGTCCATAACATTCCGACTCATGACTTCTAAGTAACAGGATTATTTTTTCATCCATATTTTGAATTTTGCACGTCTGACGAGGTTCCTTGTTTGTCAGAATCAATACGTTCGAAAAGACATGTATAACTTCCCGTACATAAACTTCCACTTTGACTGGCTGGCGTAAGATGACCAGGCTGGCTGCCTACGTTGTCGCCATCCTCAACGTGGTGTGGCCTTTATGGTGTCCACTCAGTGGTTAAAATACTTGTCCAACGCACCTTTCTTCTTTCTGGTTCAGTTTGTTTTTGCATTAGCTTTAGTGCTTTTATGGCTGCCACTTAATATTTCGGCCTATATCTCCTGGTCTTTGACTCATGATATTTAACTAGTTACAGACAAAACATATTCTTAAATAAATATCTCAAATTAGACTGTACAAAACACCTGCCTAACACTATATACTTTACATGTGGAAGTGGAAAATGGTTACAGTGAAAACCAATTAATAGAGCACTGATTAAAGGAGTGCAAACCGCTAACTAGAACAGCTTTTGAATATCCCAGTGGTTAAAAAGCTGCTACGTTGTCGCCATCTTCAATGTGGTGTGACATTGAAGGTATCAGTGTTGAACATGATCCGGTTTCTGGATCGCAATCCAATGGATTCTGCACTTCAGAACCGGATCCGGGTTGGACTGGATTTTGAAAAAACTCAATCGGATCAGATGTGGATATCCAAACTGCATGGATCACTGCAGTAAATGCTAAATCAGAGGTTTTTTTTAGATATAAACCGGATTGGATTAAATATTTCGATAGGTCTACCGGAATAGGATCCGATCGGATTACTGAAAGAAAAGTTTGGACTGGATTAGGATTACAAACATCTCCGATTTGTTCAACACAAGAAGGTATACCCTCAGTGGTTAAAATATTTGTCAAATACACTTTTCTTTTTTATGCTTCGGTCTGTTTACATCTTATCTTTGGGCCTCTTTTGACTGCCACGCATAGGTGGCGGAACCGGGGGAGACGCATGGGCCAAGGCCCCCCACTTTTATTTCTGGGAGGGCCAGGACCCCCACTTTTTTATCTAGATGTCGTAAGTTTAAGTAACACAATTAGCATTGGATCCAGTGATAAAGTAAATCATTCAATGAAAAAAACGTTGCAGAATTTGGCAGTATTTTGTCGATATTATTTCTCACATGCTATTTGTAATTTGGCAGGATTTCGTAATTGTTTGGCAAAATACACAGTGCACAATCTGTCACCCTTCTATGGATTGCTCACCGCATTGGTGTTGTTATACAGTGTTGCCAGACGGTGTAATACAACACAATTTTTCACAAAAATGGTATCATTTTACAAGCTTGTGCGAATCATGGGCGTGGTAAGGAGTTTTTCCTGGGGGGGCACTAGTGGATTTTTCCAAAAGTTTTCTACGGGGGCAAAAAGTGGTGAAATTTGTTTTTGACCATTCGAAATTAAGAAAACAGCAGTTTTTGCTGAAATTTTCATATTCCTGCCCCTCTTCCGGCACTCATATGGTTGTGTGCAGGAAAAGTTTGTGCCACACCATTAAAAATTTTGGGTACTTTCAAGTGTTTTAACACAATTCCAAATAGTGAAATTTTACTGGATCTTATATGGAAAATGAAATATTTGACAGCTCAATTTAAACTGTGTTTTGGTTTTTGCACTGGCAACGCTAAATAGCTACATTTTTGCATTGGCAACACAACTGGCATTCTTACGGACAACTTGCTAGTTGATACGTATGTTTTGTCTTATCTTTGCATTCCGGTAGCTAATGCAGTTGTACAGTAGAACGAGTATTCAGTCATGATACTTCTGTGTTCAAGATGAGGAAAGGTTGTGATTTTGAATATGTTTAAGTCAGGTATCAATGTTGTGTCATTTTTGCCTGCTTTTTAAGCTTTTGCCTGCTTTTTAAGCTTCTTGCTTTTTTTAACAGCCCCGTGGCTACTCCGGCAATACGGGCTCCTCGGGCTTCGCCCGAGTTTTCGATTACGATTGAAATCGGAGGACGCAAGCTTGCATGCTTTGTATGTTTGTTCCACCACCCACGGTCCCACTTCAAAAAGTTTTTACTCCAGTTCTTTTCATTTGGCCTTGTCACTGTTCTATATTTTCTTTCCATGTCTGGCCTTTATCGTTCATGTTGCAGTCAGGGACCGAGTTTATGGGGGGACGGGGGATATGCCCCCACCAACTTTTGGATAGGGGCGGCATAAAATCTTTTGTCCCCCCTAAAATTTTGTGATTAAAAATAATGCAGTTGTGCAAATTTCATGATCACATTACTGTTGGAAACGTTTCCCCAGCATAAAGCTAGGAAATAAATAATAAAACTGAACATTCTCACTGGACTATTTGTGGACACAGCATACATTTACTATGCAAACTGAATTGTCATGATTGTTGACAATTGTGTTGGCTAATTTGAATTACCAAATCGCAGTGATGTGTCCGAGTCATTTTTGTCGAGTCAAAGTCACAAGCCCCTCGAGTCGGAGTCATCTAAAATTTTTTCGAGTCAGAGTCATGACTTGGTCGAGTCGAGTCACAAGAACTGTCGAGTCACTTCGAGCCATTGGTTTTCAATCTCGAGTCAATGTCGAGCCACACGAAATTTTCCCTTTTTTCTACAACATTTTTTTGCTATGAAATGGGGCCCGATAAGTTAGCAAACGGTACCCAACATGCTATGAAATGGTGCCCGATAAGTTAGAAAATTATGACCAATGTTGTTTTAACAAGTTTGATTGCAGGATATTTATAGCTAAGTTCATTGAGATTGCATTTTACTTGTCTCTTTCACTCTCAGTCATTTCAAAAAGTCTAGCCCAACCTTAGTGCAAGTATTGCAGCCTCTCACTTAGCATTGTGTTGAATGTGCGATTCACAACGAAAGGGATGCGCATGATGAACAACACCAATGTGGCGCGAACAAGCAGAAATAAAATGATCACGACGTGGGATCTTCATTGTTGCTTGGTGCAACAGTGGGAAGCTTTGCGCACTTGCTGCTCGGCCTTTCCAATCACAACCAAGTGGTGCTTTGACCAGGATGTGAAGGTGGTGCCAGGTGAACCCTTCACAAAAAGAAAGTGCAATAGGTGCGGTTCATTGCAAAACGAGGGGATGTTGCTGGAACCTTTCAGTTGGCGTTGCATTAAAAGTGTGGTTTTCATATGCGCAATTGATAAAAATGACCAGACATGAACATGCATTTGTATTTAAATCTTGCTTCATTTCAATACATTGATGGATTTGGATGTTATCATTTTTGCTTGAACAAAATTGGATTGGAATTGATTATTTTCTTTTGAACTTCGCAACTTTCGCTTTAATTTTTCGACTGTAGATTACTGTAACTTTCGGTTCAGTTTTGGGACTGCAGGTTACTGTGGACTGCAGGTTAACAGTGGATTGCAGCGCCGACACGTTGGGAGCCATTTGTTGCAGGCACAGTGCTGCGTCGTCCTGAGCCAACCAAAGGTAGAGTCGAACCGACAATCCTCAGCACAATAGCAATTGAGATTACTCCTTTGACCAGGTTCGCTCTTCTATTGCTGCTATGAATTCTACGTTATATGTGGCGTAATTACGTCGCCACCTGGGCTCAGGCTAATAACAGTGGCAGGAATTTCGATTTAAACAAGATTCTGCTTCCGCATTTGCATTATATCTTGCAATAGAGTTTTGGTTTGGATTTGAATCTGAAAAACTTAAATCACTTTATTGGTATCTGGAAAAGACACAAGGTTACGGTATGAGACCCACTGCCATGATGATGATATGCATATACTACATTAAACCACGATAAGGTGTCAATATATTGTGCCCCTACTGACCCTCAGTGAAAGCAAAGTCTAAGGCCTGCCTTTACGCAAGTATGCAGCATAGCACAACTAAACAGTCAAAACAGAAAATTTCCCCAATGTTGATCATCACTGAAGCAAAAAATCCTCATTTCTTTGTGTGCAAACGAACTGGGTTTGTCCATCAGGAACTCAGAGATTTTGTAGAAATGAGTCATTGAGTGTGACTCGGGTCGAGTCATTTTGTGAAAAACGTGACTCGAGTCGAGTCACCATTTTTTTCAATGTGACTCGAGTCGAGTCAGAGCCACCAAAAATCGTGACTCGAGTCGAGTCATTGGCACGAGTCATGCTCCCACTGCCAAATCGGTGTGCACATAAACTTCTCTCAATCACGAATGCCCGCACTGATCTGTAACCTGTAATCAGAATACGGTTGCCACCATGCGCGTAGCCAAGGGGGGCAACGGGAGCAATGTCCCCAATTATAAAGTTTTCAGGTTAATAAAATACTTGAAGTATAAGCCAAAGAAATACTTCAGTGCAAATCAGCGAAAGTGCCTCAAGGAACCTATCTTACTTCAGCTTTTAGTCAAATACAAATGCATCTGACCTTTTATATCAATGACCTGCAAGTAAAAACAATTGGAGCAACGCTTTTCACAGCTATTTCGGTCGCACCAGCTCGCTGTATCCGGACAAATTGTTATGTAAGTTTCATTTCAAGACCATCACAAACTTCTCTTTGATAACCGTGTCCGTGGGTGTTGCAAATATAACCTATCCTTGTTTCCAGTTTCAGTATAGCCTAAATCAATCTCGTAGGTATTTGTTTTTGCAGAGTTCTAAAACTACATGCGTGAACATGGCGGTGATACACATTGTGTCTTGAAGCTGAAACTTTGTCTAAGAAGTGATTCAGTTGAAAAGTCTTCTTCATTGCGTTATAGTCACCGTTTAGCAAGAATAGCATTCTTTCTAGATGTTTATTTGTGATGTCCAGTGGCGTAACTAGAGGTTTCAGCCAGGCGGGAAAGCTAAGCTGAAGGGGGCGAACTGGTCACCGTAGGTGGCCCACTAGTCAAAACTCAGAAAAAGGTTAAGAAATAATAGTGAATCTCTGGATGTCGTGGATGTCAATACTAGATAAAAAAAAGAAAACACCCCGAAAAACGAAAAAAAACAACAAGTTAAAGAAAACTAAATATCAAAATGTCAACTGAAGGGGGTCCATTTTTTACATTTAGCTTGCCAGGAGGGGCGGCTCGCCCCCTTGCCCACCGTTAGTTACGCCACTGGTGATGTCATGTATTGTGACGGTTCAATCAAAATTATTTGAAGCCTTAACCTTTTCATATATGGTTTCAGGGGCGTACGCAAGGGTTAAACCCCTTGAGCTTGACCTTTTCCAAAAGTTTTCTTACCTGCACAAAGGAGATTAATTGTTTTTGCATACTTTTTGCTTGTTAATTTCTCGATTTAATGCAAACAACATGGAATGAATTTGCATGCAAATTTCAAGGAACATTGTAAATGGGCCAAAAAGTAATAATATAGGTTTTGGTGGGAATCTAGGTTATCGTCTGCATCCAGGTACCATCTCATCACTTTTTGCAGACCTTTCGTCCACTACGCATGTTTAAGATTGTGTTCCGCGATACTTCACTTTATCCGAAACAGTTGTTACTTTGTTTTAACTGCTTAGGCTGATCAGCACAAGCGCTGATAGCATTGGTTACTTTACCAATTTCTGTAGCATGATAAAACTGTTGCCCGAGCTTAAAAACAGTAGTTGTTAACATAGAAGCATTCAGGCATTTGATAATGTCTCAGCAGGGAAAAAGCAAAACTAAGAGTTTGCTGGACTTCTGTAAAAACAACGAAAATTTTCTTGCGTAGGCTACTTTATGCGCATTCTCAATTCTTGTGTAGTTTAGCAAGATTCGATCTTGCAAACCGGGGTGTGCGCCGGGCAGTCCAGCCGCATGCTTCCTATGCTCGACTGCTCGTATGCCAGGAGACATTAGCGCAGCCTGCATGATTTTGCAGTTGTAAATTGCTCTGACTTAGTCATGACTGATGAGTGTGTTTTACTTCTCTGTTTTAACGCGCAGCCTGACATTTTTGCAGTTATGAACTGGTGTGTTGCAGCGTTGAGTTTTATTTTCCTCCGATATTCTAACTTGGAGCGCTGATAGTTTCTAATTCAGGGGTCGCCAACAGGCCCGTCGCCAGGATTTAGCAGCAGGGGGGCCAAAAAACAAAATGAGGGGCCAAAAACCAGAAGGGGGGGCACATTTTTAAAATACAGTATTGGATGTATGCAGCAACCGGGGAGCCAAAAGTGAAATGGGAGGCACCGATTTCAAATGGGGGGCCGGGCACCACTGGCCTCCCCGCTGGCGACGACCCTGGTCACCAACCTTCTTGAAACTGCGGGCTACTTTTTGTGTACCGTTGAATACGATGCGCTACTAGTTTGAGACACACTACCGAAATAAAAATTTTGCTCCATTTAGCTTTAATTATTTTAGTATTAATATTCGCTAATGTGAAGCCATTGATCATGCTAATGTAATTTTTAGAACAGGCCCGCGGGCGACTATAACACAACTCAGAAATTCAATTTATACCATACGGATAGTTGTTGTAGACAAAAAGACTAGGTGTTATGCCTGTTTTGAGAGGAAATGTTTTGGCAATCATTCTTACCGCAATGAACAGGATGGTCGTTCAACGGATGTGGTGTTATCAAAAGAATTATCAGGTTACATCGTACAGTAAGTTGTGGGAGACATTAAGGCTGTATCTGAAGTTATCTCGTTTGCATTATTTTCAAGCATTAATACACAAAATTGAAATTTACGAGTCTCCGTTAGCATTATAAATAATCTAACTACCGATTTTCCATTAATTCTTCAAATTTCATATCTACTTGCACATTGTCCTGAATAAAAAGGCAATGTTCGGGTACTCCGCCCGTTATCCTTGTTAGCTTCTATCTGGGTTACACGCTACATATAATCGGGTACAGGTTGACAAACATTTTCATACCATGGCCTGAAAGCCAGACGCTGTACAAAAACTGAAAAACAGGACTTTCTTATTTAAACGAAAAAGGTCATTCAACAGTGGGTGGACCTTTTACTTTTTATAGTGCTCGCACAAATAAGAGTTTCCAACCATTCATAAACGTTCGCATCCATCGGGGTATTTACAAGGAACTCCCAAAGCCGCATGACTTGCTATTAAAAGTAGTGTATGGTTACATGCTGAAGAAACGAGCAATACCAGAAGAAGGAGCGCTGAAATTCCTTGTACAGTTTCTGTTTAAACACTTTAAAAAGTATGAGATTTTGCTCTAAAACGTCTATCTTCAAACCCTTGACTTGCAACTCGTTTTGTAATTCTAAAAGAGGGTATTGAGGCTAATCAAAGCGCACAGATTTAATAAACTGCAATGTACAATCTGTCTGGTCAAGCTGCAGTTCATCCTCTTCTGACTCAGTCGACATAGCCTCCAATTCGCCTTCTGTCACATCAATGCATTCCAAACACTCGCAAACCAGTTCTCCGCACTTGACCTTGTTGTTTCAACTTGACTAGCACAATTTCTTTGAAAACTTTGCAGACAGTCATTTTCCAACCAGATGGTCGGAATCAACACAACAACATCAGAAACGTCGACACCTTTAGCGATCAGGCTTTCTATACAATTTTCGGTAACTTTTAATGGTGACTGACTCAAATTTAAAGTCCTGTCAGCATACTTAATTGACCAAGTTTTTTAATAGGTTAAAGCTTACAAATACGGTTTACGGACACCAACATTCTTATAAAATTCTTCTAGCTGTTCTGGTGTTGGATGAAACTGTTCCAGCATACGCAGCGTATCTGGATCTACTTTATGTTGGCCAGATGTACTCGGCCCCTTTATAGCCGTTTCGTAATCGTATTCGTCATTAGGTTGGGGAGTTAATATTGCTTTTCGCACCTGTTCATAAGTTTGATCATCAGCTGGCCTCTGCTTTATCATAATCCACATTGTATTGACTTGCCAGATAAAATGGGACGGAACGAGGAGAGCTAACAAAGGGTGATATTGCTTTTTCAAGCGTCAATATAGCTTTTTGCAATAATTTTCAAATAATTCTTGATCAGTCTTCAAGTAGTCGGAGTCTAGGCCAATAGTTTTCAGTGCTTCACTCAATACTACTTCTGGATCTTGCGTCCAATTACAGCGCAGATTGCGAAGAACATGAAGACATTTTTCCTGCACGTTGGTCATTTTTATCGTCTATTCACAATGCTATCTTTCACTCCTATGATTACTGGAAAGAACATTAGCAATCTTACGAACGCAAAACAACAATAATAAAAAAAGATGGCTAAAAGGACATCTGATACACATTCCCAATACAGGTAAACAACCCTAAGTCATAGCTCAATTCCTAACCATAAATGTCTATTTAAACCCTAGAAACGTTTTGAGAAACACGTTATATGATATCAATCATTATTATCAATCCTAGTAACTGCTTCGCTCTACAACACAGTTTCTATCAATGTATAACACTCTTCTCCTAGTCTCCTATTATATAACACTTCTCCAATGATACCTAGTGGCCATTGAAAATCATCTTTATTCATCGTTTCTATTTACTTTTTCCAATTGCCTTTGATCTCTAAAAAAATTACTGGCAGAGTCATCACCTTTTAAGGGTTTCGATCTAGCAGTAACAATAGATTTCTCGACAGTCGTTCTAGGTGTGAATCTTTTTCTACACGAGGGTGTTGTTATGGCTCTTTTCATCTGCTCATACGTTTGTTCATTCCTTGGCTTACCTCTCACCATGTACCACATAATCTCTATTTGATCAATAAAATGTGCTGGAACAATGAAATCTAGTAATCCGCGATATCGTTTGTTTAGCCTTCTATATAGCCGTTTCCGAAATACTTCAAATAATCCAAGATCCTTTGTAAAATAGTCCGAATTCAAACCAATGGTTTTTAATTTTTTATCTAACACTACTACTGGATTTTGAAACCAGTTAAAACGTAAAGATCGTATTGCCCTAAAACATTTATCATGTAACTCTGTAAGCATTTTTACTTTTTATACGCTACCTCATGTACCTATGACGGTCTGAAAAACAAAACAGAAATTCACAAACTTACCACTTGTTTCCATACGCATTATAAACTTTTCTGATAGATGTCTATTCTAGTGACTTTATACTCCAATGTAAGTCACGTTTATACTGTCTCTAATTTCAGCATACCGGACTCTGTGCTGACTAAATTTCCTAGCTTCTATACCAGGGGTTCTTAACCTTTTTTCTCCAATTCCCCACATTTTAGTGGGCCAACTCTCCATTTTCCACCACAGCATCGGAATTTGACAAAATCGATTTTAACCCATGAAGTGTTTAGTACGTAAATATTTTGAAGCAGTGGTTTTCGAAGCAGTAGTTCTACTGTCCGACCGGTCATTCCCCACTTGGCAACTCCGCCATTCCCCACCAGTAGGTAATTCCCCCAGGTTAAGAACCACTGTTCTATACTAACTCACGCTTTCCAGAGTGTGGTGGGCTATTGGATAAAGGCACGAAAAGTTTTGAGTGGCTTCACTCTCTCCTTCATCAAAAGTAAAAGCCGAACATGGTGGCTCCGTTTGGTTAATGAGAATCACTTAATTCTTTTTTTTTAGAAAAGAAGTCGAGCTGAGGTAGTACCCTTTTAGGGTAGGCACTACCTCACTGCTGGCACCATTTTTTATGTGGCAGTTCCCTTCTAAAGAAGAAGAACAGCACACGTTTAGGACAACTCCGCAAGAGCACTGGTGAATTTGGTCGGAGTGCCCAAGGCACGCCCAAGTTAACAGTTAAGAAACTTAGACCCGCCCGTTTCGCTCGACCCGCTCAGTTTATCACAATAGGATTGTATTCACTCATGGTTTTATTCTGGTAACTTTAAGCACTGCGATATTCATCACAACAGGGTTTAAAATGTGCAACAACAGGGGTTAAATGCGAATTCACTTCTTTTCATGGAGGAGAGAGAGAGCAACCCAAATTGTCAACAACACCATAGCCACTAAACCATAAATATCTAGTGAGTAATATGGTCATTTGATATGCCCAATCAGACTAAACCCGCTTGGAATACCCACGGTCGAGTTTAGCTGCTTAGCCTGGAATCCCCGCGACTGACTGAACCTGGCAAGGACACAGGTATATATAAATTTTCTCCCGCATTTTCATTGGTTGATTCTATCTCGTGACTCTAGCGGCCATGCGTTAATCGCGTGATTAAGTCGTCATCGTACAACGTCATTTTTCTTTGAATAAAATTATTCCGGAATCGCCGGTAGTTTCGTTTATGTTTTAAACCGTAGTCCGGAGTATTTTCCGTTGTTGCTCGTTTTCATCCGTTCGAATCGGAAATCCTACTTACAAACCGGAGTCACATATTAATGTAAATGATTTCTAATATCTTGTGGGTTACTCTCTTCCTAGGTGTGACTTGCAATACAAGTGGAGTATACATATACGATAGTTCGAATAAATACGCAATACCACGTCCTTGTAAACCAAGTGTCTTTAAATGCTACTTTGTTCCAACTTCACTCTTCTTGAATTCAATCCATTCGGTGATGTGACTTTTAAGTTAACATTAATATTCTAATGCTTCTTCTTTGTCTGTGCTGTCCAATGACATTAGCGCTAAACTGACAAGTTGTTTTCTGAACTTGCTTTTGAAGTCTTCCTTTGTTTGTATTTCAGAGTCACAAGACGTTTCATGTTGAAGTTGCAACGCGAACTCAACAATACCATTAGCGCTTCAAATTCCGCAGACAAGTTATTGTATTTTCTAGAGGCGCGTGATTTTTGCAAATTTAATTACGTGCAGTGCTAAGCTACCGTTGCATGCAGCTGAACGTGGTCAATAAGTTCTGTAATATTGCGGGTACGATTGTGTTTACAGTTTAATTCCATTTTATATTTCAATAAAGTCAGTTAAATTTAGCAAAGTACCATCAAACAATTTCAACGAAGTAATTTTAAAGTAAATGCTTTTCGGAATAAGTTGAACATAGCCCAAAGATCTTACGGATTATAAAAAATCCAAACATTTTTCAAACGCGTTGAAAGACTCTAGCCTAGCGTTTACGCTTATCAACTACATACGTGAATTAACCTCATAAAAATTAGATGAAAACGGGATCCACTTCTTACATGCGCGAAAATATTGTAGAAGGCCTACTTCGGAAGTCAGTGCCTCCGTCAGAGCAAAGTCTCTGCTCGGTTTCGATTGAAAGTGCTGTGTTGGTGTACATCCGAAGCTGTAAATACAGTTCTGTATGGGAAGCGCAATCGTAATTGCGGCCGCGATGAATTCTGGCTCAAGTGCAATATCGGCGGCAAAAAGCATACTACATATCTAGTACTTGTGGCACTGAGGGGTTTACTAGCGCATTCACAGGAAGGTTATGAGCAAACGGTAGCATTAATCCAAAGTAGAAGCTTTTAACTTCACTATCAAAACTTTTAAAACTTGTCAATTCAAAGCAGTTGTTCAGGAGAAAACGCCGGAGACATGCACGTTTCATGGATGGTGCTTTGAAAACAAAGAGCATTAAAAATATATATGTTGAAACTCGGCTGATGCTCCCCCCCTACTAAAATTTCTGGCTGCTCGCCTGGTTGCCACTGCTAGTATTTACCAGAAGATCTTGTGGTTTGTTTTTGATTTGATTTATGTGTGGTCATGTGATTTTCAGCAGCAGTACATTTTATTACGGAACTCAAATTTGAACTGATTATCACAATTTTTTAGCATAATTATGTCCATTTAAGCCTAACTCTCAGAATTAATGTGCTTTCAAAGTAAACGCAGTGCTAAGTGCTAGATATCTAGATCAGGTCCCTGACAGGGGGGAGGGGGGGGCAGTGCCCCGGGGCAGCACTTTTGGTGAAAAGAAGGAATGGCAAATATCTTTCACGAATGAACCTGAAGTTAGATTTAAGTTTAGGTTTTAGATTTTGGTTAAGGTTGGACCTACCATACGTCCTGGTTTGGCCGGGACTGTCCCGGTTTAAACGTCTGTCCCGGTGTCCCTTCCCGGTTAGCAAAATGTCCCGGAATCTCACTTCAGTGAATTTTCAAAATTAACTCCGTGGTGGGGGGGCGGCACTTTTCGACTCGCCCCGGGGCAGCACTTCCCCATGTCGGGGCCCTGGTTTAGATACCACCACCATGGGCGTAGCCAGAGGAGGCACTTGGGCCATGGTCACCAATATATATTAATTCCACAATGTGTCCCCCATTTTGCCAATTTTTTCAAAAAGGTCGTACTACGGTTGAGTGAACACGATGACGTCATTTTTTAGGAAACTCGGTCCCTGGTTGCAGGTGACCTGAATAAAACAATATCGTTCGTAATAGGCGTTCTCACGACTTCGTTCGCTCGCGCTTTACCTGGGCTCATCCATTAGAATCCGAGCTTTCCTATGCAGCTAGGTATTTTTTGAAACATAATTCATATCGGACTGAATGTTTTTTCGAAGCAATGGATTTGTATAGTACATTGGATTTGAAGTTCAATCCAATGGACAGTTCCCATTTTGAGAATAATTTCAAACGAACGATAAATTGTCTAACAACTCGGGCTAATATGAATGAGCCTAGTAAGCGGATGACTTACTGGCGTTATCATTGCTCTGTGCTTGTAAGTAACGTACGTTACTCAACAATGGAGAAGTTATCATGAAAATTTCTCATTTATTGTCACATAACGTCACAGGGCAACGGTAATGCCAGTCATAATGAGAGCAAATGGAAATTTCAGTGACGCAAGCGTCGAACGGTTTTACTCAGTCTGAACAAATCGTATGATGAGCCCGAGTGACGCTGATGACCTAGGTCGCCCCTATAACAGTCTATTTGAATCTCAGGTGATTCACCGATACGTTTTCATAGTGGCGAAATTTTGTCTAAAATCGTGTAATTTAGACCTTCATATGGCGTATATGTAATGACGTCATATTACAATGTTTGTGACGTCACAGTTGCCAATTCAAACCACAAAATTTGCTATAATTTTTTTTAACGTGCACTTGTGCTCCCCCACTTTGAAAAAGGTTCTGCCACCCATGCTGCCACGCAGGGCCGGCGCTAGGTGTTCGGGTGTCCCCCCGAACCTGGACGTTGGGGCCCCCAATACACAATACATTGCATTTAACACATACTATTTATGTAAACAAAAACATCGGTCTATTTTAACAAATGCTTATGAAAGCATTTTCTACAGCATCAACACAACGTATAAAGCAGACAGACTTAAGCATTTGCTGTGCTTCAAGCTAGGAAAATGACTTTTTCCAAGTTTTCAAAAATGCAAATAATTTAGTCAACTCAGTCATATCTAATGTTTTTGCAGTTTCACTTTCAATAGATATCATTGCCAGGTTTGCTAGCCTTTCATCAGTCATAGTTGATCTGTGGAACGTTTTGATTAGCCTCAACTTGCTGAAGCTCCGTTCAGCAGTATTGCATACAGCAGTAATCGGCAAACTTTCGTTAGAATGGATCCAAGCCCCCTTTCCATTGGCGTCGGCATAAATTTTTCCAGGGGGGGGCAACGTCGACATTTTGCTTATACTTTTCAGGTTGCTGACGATGCAATACAAACGGACGTTTACAAAGCGCTTTACCCATTCTATGCAAAAAGAAAATTGCTCCTTTTTACGACAATAGTCACAAAAAATGCACTTTGTTGGCAGCAATAGCCAGGTATATTGCGATAAGTTACAAAATAAACTATCTGTTGATTTTTCAAGCAAGGTACGTTTTTACAAAGAAGGAAATTTCCCTGGTCTTTAACAAAACCACAACTATATCTTTAATTTACCTACAGTAGCAAGACTTGCCACCATCACTCATGGACGCAATTTTGTTGTAAAATGTCGGGGGATTGGTGTGAAACCAATATATTACAAAGCCTAAAGAGAAAATGTGAGGCAACATGACATATTATATCTCCACTGTCTGAAAAAGTGGGGGGGGCGCGTCCCCCGTGTCCCCCACCTAATTGCGCCCATGCCATCACTTAGAAACAAGAGCTGCAAAAGTCTAAGATCTCGTCCAAGCAGTCAAACACCCTTTTAATAAATCCTTGCTTGTCTTTACTGACTTTTTGACGGTGAACGCTCATCCGCATAATCGGGAGAAGCGTTCAGTCTCACACTAACAATGGATGTTTCAAACTTATCATGCTTCTTTTTGCACACGAGACTATGAAATACGTACGTGGCGATCCGCTATCAGAACTCACTGTCTCCCTGCATTACCTGCGTTCAACACTCGCATGCGACAAAACGCGCATTACCGTAACTTGAAGTAAACACGTGAAGATTCGTTGCCATGATACTGTTACGCAATAAAGTCCAACAGTAGAACAATCAGAATTCAAGTTTCGCAACTTGTCTCTGCAGATAGGCAAAGCAGGGGACATGAGTAAGGTTGCCAGACGTCCTTGAGCGCCAAGAAATGTCCTTGAATTTGCTATCAAAACGCGTTTTGTCCTTGATTCTTGAAAAACATCTTGTTGTCCTTGAATATATTCCGGCGTCCTTGAAAATTCTTGAATATTTTACAAAGTTTTCATTAAAGAACTATTGATTACGTTGAACATTCAAGAATCAAGAATAAACAATGTAAATGAACAGAACAATGTATAGATTTGTTCCATCTTAAGCAGTTGTGTAGTAAAAAATAAATTATTGAAGAAAAGTTGTGCCTTCATGCTGTAATCGTTTTGTTTATTTTTCAATTTCGTACATGGTTAACATAGCCTGACTTGCTCACACGTGATTCAAGCTTTCTGAAAGTAGCCCACCGTAGACCGTACCCAGTGGCGTGTAGACGGGAGAGGCAAACGGGGCGACGACCCCGTGCATCCAAAGGAAGGTGGGCATCCAAAGAGTGAAACTGCAAATATTAAAATGCTGTAGCAAGATGATTTTTCTCGTTGTAAGGCTACTAACACATGCTGCATGGATTTAATTTTTCAAAACTTGTTTTCTTTGTCAACACTAGTTTTTACGTACGTACTCAAAACGCCAGTAATTCTCACCATCTCAATACTAGGGACCTATACTATAGGTGTGGGGCACATACCCAATTAAACTGATAGTGACGTGACTTTGCCCATAGATCAAGCCATCAAGGGAAAATCACAAAAAAGGATTGAAAAATAATTACGGCCGTTTAATTGATTTTGAGCCAAATTTCAAAAATGTCCTGTTTCAACTTGCGTGATTTAGCTGACTTTTTGATGCATCACTAGTTCCCGTTTCGTTTCTTGATGTGGCAACCCTGGGTGTGCACTAATGCAGCTTCACACATGTGCTTGCAATATGTAGATCACTTCAAGCTTCGTCGCTAATTAGCAATTCAGGCGGATTCTGTCCCTTCGCCACGGGGATACTTTGGTGGGCTTCGCCCCTGCAGGCAAAGCCCCAAGGCCCCAAATTAAATCATAGAATACTATAAATCAGTGGAGATTTTAACAAATTTTTTAAGATCAAGCCTCCCTGCACAAACGTAAAACCCCACAGTGAACACTTTCTGGCGACGGTTCTGAGCAGATTTTATCCTAACGGTTCACACAAACGCGTATCTGTTCTGTCCTCACAGTAGTTGTGCATATAACAGCCATATAAATACCGTAAAAATGAAAGTTTTCGTGCGTACTTTATGTGCATTTTCAATTCTTGTGTAGGCTAGTTCAGCAAGTTTGAAACTGTCAACCCTGGGTGTTCGACATCCCAGTCGCATAGGTTACCTTCTCTGCTCGACTGCCATTCGACGAGACAGTCGCGCAGGCATGTTTTTATTTGTGAACCGCCCCATCGTAGCGTTGAGTGTAATTTCCTGCACTCTTTGAATGCACAACCTTACAGTTTTGCAGTTGTGAACTGCTCTGACGTAGCAGTGTGTGTTCTACTCCCCTGTTTTAACGCGTTGCCGAATATTTTTGCAGTTATGAACTGCTCTGTCTTAGCGCTGAGTGCTGTGTTTTGCTCCGGTCTCCTAACTTGAAGCGCTAATTAATATGTGTTTTACAGTGACACATTGCAGGCTACAATAACGAGTAAGGAGAGTGCGTGTAGAATAATATGCACGCTGTGTCAGCAAACTTCACCAAGCATCAAAATGAAGTCATATTGTGACATCATAATAGCGTATATCCAAGTACATTGATCATCATACGCCACTCCACTGCTAAATACTAAAATTTGTTAGGGGGCAGACAATCAATCAGTCGTCCCGTGCATCACCAGACATCTTCATGCCACTGACCGAACCTTATTGAAAAAAATGTCCTTGAAAAAATTTCAAGTGATCTGGCAACCCTAGACATGAGTGAACTGCAAACTTATCACTGCACAACACCAGGACAGTGAACCTGGTTTTTGTGCTCTGTGGGTGTCATAACGGCAAATAAACTGTCAATGCAAAAATTAAATCAGTTTAGCTTTAATCGGAATTAAACAGCTGACTTCAGGTTTGTTAGAAATTTTTGCTTCTTAATCCCAATTTCGAAAAGAGGGACCGAATGACCATTTCCCCCCTTTATTGTGGACGTCCATGCCCTTTCAGTCGTAACTGAAGGCCCGTGTTTTTTTTTTAAGGCCCGATTTCAAACTTAGTTTTATTCAGTTATCTGTAACATAGCAATGCTATTTTAAAGTAATAAATACTATAATGACAATATCACTGCCGTGTTAACATCAAATAAATAATCATCGTTCTAAATATTTGATACAGTAGCCTATGTCTGATCCCACGTAACCGGCACAGCAAACACAGCCCACAGCAACAAGTGTTGCGCGGCCCAATAAAAAGTGCTGAACAGCCTATAATTGGGTCGAGGCCCCCACTGGGCACAGTGTTATTCGTTAAACAACAGAATTTCTCATTGGTGTAAAGTTTCAGAGTTTTCATTGGACAACTCTGATGCAAGATACACTGGGTATTACAGGCGCGGGCTACGAATGCGATTTTATATGATTGTATGCGGGTTATTCTATTCTTGTACAGTGAAAGGATACAACACAGGTCTACGACAGTAGTGTGACTGACGGGGGTACAAGGATGCGAACCGCCCTCCTGACAAGATAAATGCAAAAAATGAGCCCCCATTTGCTTATATTTCGATATTCAGTATTTTTTTGGTTTTCAGTAAGTTGTTGTTTTTTGCGTTTTTCGAAAGTTTATGGACCGTTATTTTCCTATGATTTCTGGTTTTAGTGTATAGAAATCAACATCCGGATACACTTTTATTTCTAAACTTTTTTTCTAAATGTTGGCGAGGGGCCCCCTACGGTGGCCAGTGGGCTTCTTTCAGCTACGTTTCCCACCCTAGCTAAAAGCTCTAGCTGCGGAAATGGTCTAAAACTTTAATTTTCCTGAGTAATTTTTTACTAGGCTATACTAAAAATGCTTGCAATCAACGTGGATGCAGCAAACGTTACCTGCACAACAGCCAGCGTAGGCTACCAAGGCTGACAATGAAGCTATTCACAATGCATTTCGCAGTGGTTGGTTTTAAGAAGTTATGGGTCGTGTGAAGATGAAATTCTTTGACGTATTAGATAAATATGAATATTGAAAGGAGAACTGTGTGAAATCAGTTCTTGGTGAGTTCAGTTCTGTTGTCACTATATTCCGTAACAAAGGTTCTCAGTCAGATTTGGGGGCCCCCTTTTTGGACGGGGCCCCCCGGCCGGGGGTACGGGGGACCCTTCCTCCAGCTCTGCTGCCACGTAATATATTCGGCCTAGGTCTCTTGGCCTTTTACTCATAATATTTAGCTTACAGACAAAACATATTCTTAAATAAATAGCCCAAATTAGACAGTACAAAACACCTGGCTGTCACTGCATGCTGTACACGTGGAAAATAGTTACAGTAAAAAACACTTTAGAGCATCGATTCAAAGAGTAAGCTATACAAACTGCTCATTAGAGCAGCTTTTGAATATCCCGGAGAAGATTAAAAATTATTTTCTCCAATAACACTAAACAAATATACGAAGTGATTGTAGATCTCCCTGTAAGTTTAAACCTACTTTTTAATTTTACAAAACAGGTAAGAACTATAATAGCCTCAAACTTCAACACACGTTTTTCCATTTTCCACCTTTTCAGACTTTTTGCAACATTCAATTTGTTAGGCTATATCTCAGAGATTACAATGCCAGTCTGTGAGATTGATGTCACAATCTTTGTTTCAGTAGTGTTTCATGATGCAATTTTCACCACAAGAACATCATGACGCTTACTTCACTTGAACGTAATTGTCACTTCTGTTTGCAAATAGCTTAACTGTTAGTAATTTTATGTTACTGCTATTTAAGGAACCGTTATTTTCTGCACACCTGAAATAGTCATTCATAATTAAAACTAGGTTTATTTCAAACGTTTTCATCAATCTCAGGTTGCCTCATTAATTCTATACGAGAGGGAATATGAACCACGCTATTAAAAGACTGACTAGGCAGCACACATTTACAATTTCGAATTAAACGTTACCTTCAGAAAACAAGCAGTAGTAAATATTGAAATATCAACATTAAAAACTATCGAACCCTATTTTGCAGCAACTAACTAAACATAACCTGCCAAAAACGAAAAGCTTTTATAAATGAAACAGAAAACAGCTTAAAAATTTAACCCCTCTCTGCCTTGGCGATGTGCTAGTGAAAAAAAAAACTTGGCTACCACTGAAAGCAGTGACCATTCTTACTACAGAACTTTGACGAGGGCGTTAAAAACCGCGCAGTTCACTTGGATTTTAGTTGGCAACGGATCCCGCGCTTACACAATACTGTGGGCCTCACCAGAGTTTTCTTAAGTTTTGCCCTTGCTCACTACAAAGACTTTTTGAGAGACAGCAACTATATCATCTGAATGCCGAGATGTTTGTAAATAAAGATTTTGGTGTGCTTTGATGGCGGTATTAAAGACAGTTTGTACTGTATTTTAAGAGACCGTTGGAAGAATTTGATAATCGTTTTGGTCTCTCAAAATGACATAATAAACACTGGACCCCACGCCGGCGCTATACACAAGCAGCATCGAAAGAGAGTGTAAGTTTGCGTTGGTTAGTAGGAGTGCGGGGCCCGATTAGAAGAAATCGGTCAAATCGGCCTAAAATCGGCCCTGGCTGCCACTTAATATTTTCGGCTTAGCTCTTTTACTTGGTTTTCACTATAGGCTAACCATTTTATTTTCGGCTTATGTCTCTTGGTCTTTGACTCATACTATTTAGCTTAGTTGCAGTACAGACAAAACGTATTCTTAAATAAATAGCCCAAATTCACCTGTACAAAACACCTGCCTGTCACTACATACTTTACAGGTGAAAAATGGTTAGCCTATAGTGAAAACCAAGTAAAAGAGCTAGTTCCGGATTAACAATAGTAGCAAATGTAGCAATTGCTACGGGTCCAGCGCTTTTGGGGGCCCCGCGGTCCTTTGTGTGAAATGTGTTCTTTATTATATGCAAAGGTGAATATCAGAATTTAGTGCCCGAGGCAAACTCTCAGAAAGGGGCCCTTTTGCATATGATATACAAAAACTTTATTCGCTGAAAGTCAAATTTTTCATTTTGTCTGGGAATTTGCTTCTGCGTAAAAGTGCATTTCACATTACAAGTTCTTTAAAGTCATTTGAATTGAAAGTGTTGTTTGTCAACACAATAAAGTTGTTGAGTGGTTCCTTTTGGCACATTTAAATACGTTTGCTTTTTGTGACACAAATAACTTGCTTCAGAGCTTATTAAATGTGGCTCTAGAGCAGGGGTTCCCAACATGGGGTACACGTACGTACCACTAGGAATACATTTAAGGTTAGAAATAGAAGGAAAACACATATTTATATGTCATTTATTTCTAAATATTTATTTATATTTCAGTGAATATCATTTTCAAAATCATTATATGGCTATTGTTAGGGTTACCATATATGATGAGGCACAATTCCTGACAGATTTTTGTCAGTCACATTGACCAATTTTTGCGACGAAAACATTTTATTATGGTGTAAATTCCGGATGCATCCAAAGCACATTGCCACTGTCGTTTTCCCGTGAGAGTAGGATAAATACAGAACAAAACGAAAACAGCAAAAATTGTTGCATTTTACTGAACCAAATGTCTGTTGTTTCTGAAAATAGCAACATTTATGAAAACGAAAAATTATTACACAGTACACAGAATTATTACACAGTAAGTTACAACGCAAATACAAGAAATAAACGTAAAACGATTTACAAAACATTACAAAGTTTAATCTTTAGCACTAAATAATTCTTACTGTGAAAACATTGCGGTTAGATTTCATAAAATGCATTATTCAAAAATCCCGGACATTTAAGCACTTTTTAACATTTCTCCCTGATGCATGTTTGGCCATTAAAATCCCGGACATGTCCGGGAAAAACCTGACGTATGGCAACCCTAGCTATTGTTAAATATGTTACCTTTGAGACATAAAAACGTAGTCTACGTGTATAGTTCTAAAAATCTAAAGGTTCTATTAAAAGTTCAGTGGATTTTTCTTATTTTTCTCAGACTCTTTGTCATAAGAATTTCAGTGGTACATGCTCATCTGTCGAAATGCTGAAGGGGCACATCGTCAGAGAAAGGTTTGGAACCCCTGCTCTAGAGTGATTACTAAGCTTTTTAACAAAACAATGCAAAAACTAAGTGCGAATCTCTCAAACGGGGGACTCACGACATCTCTGAAAAAGGGGCCCCGAGGCGACTTCAAAATTTGTGGATTTTGTCAAAATTTTAAAAAAAATGTCGTTATCAGTTCTCAGTTGATTATTTTTCGAAATTCTGACATTTTCCGAACTGTTTTGGTATTTTCTTACCTACAAACACAGCTGACAAAATTCGTTGAACTATGGAAGTTTTACCAAGCCATTTCTTTGCGATATTCAAAAGCTCAAGACAATAGGCTGTGACCGAGACATGTAGCCTTCGAGACCGAGACGAGAGCTGAAATATTCGAGACCGAGACTCGCAAAATGGGTCTCGAGACTCGTCTCGAGACCGAGACCAAGTCTCGAGACTCTATCATCACTGCCTAAAATCCACACGTTTATGTATATGTATATATAGAATTAAAAAAAACTTCTTGGCAGCCCTGGATTTGGCATCTATTCACTGGCCTTTGGGTAGTACACTTGGACTCTTCTTTTACAAATGAGAACGGTTATTTTTAGCTTAAGATGGTAGAACGAACAAAGGAGCACCATTAAGACAAAACAAGCTGAACAGCCTGATTCTAAAGAGTATAGAGCGTGAGCATCTATGTGAAATAGACATTATCAGTATCATAAACAAATTAGCTACGGCGAAATGCGGAAAATACAAGCTTAAGCAGTAGGTTTGCTGCTTTTAACAATCGACTTCGGTACATACCGAGACCACCCTAGCAGTGATGCAGTCGAGACCGTAACCTCCGAGATCGAGACCTGGCTCAAATTTCGAGACGAGACCGAGACTTTGTCATAAAAGCCGAGACCGAGACCGCGACCTGGAAGTTCGAGACCGAGACCGAGACTCGAGACCTCACATTTCTCTGATGGTAATTAAAGCTAACTCCTTGAATAATGCTGCAACAAAATATCTGGTATATTGCCAAATACTAAGATAATAAAAATCATCCGAAATCTGTGCAAACGGCCAAATACTGCAAACGTTCATTTTCACTTTCCTCTTAGGAATTTACAACCTCAAACCTGTGGCCTTATTTACAAATTCCATGAAGAAATGCATGCACATTGAAAATGTTGGCTGCGTTTAGAGGGTCTACGCATTTTTCACTCGAAAAATGTCGGTGAACCAATTGAATATTCGAGGTGTTTGCCGTTGCCATGCTTCAATAAATTTGTTTTCACTCGGAAAAATTTTAATTGTTTTGTTCGTTACAAAACAATACCAACCCTTCTGTGTAAGGGCAGGAGGTTATGCCTTGATAAAGCTCCCATGTTCTGATCTCTTACCTAGTATTGAAGTAGGCCTATGTTATTTGAGAAAGTAGAGAAGAGGCGAATCATTACTTTTTATTTTAAAACAAGCACAGTCGATGTAGGCGAGTGTATACAGCCCCAGCAGCACTGGTCAAAACATCACAGTAAAGCAGGGGCGGGTCCAGGAGGGAGCGATTGGGGCGATCGCCCCCCCCAAAACCTACGAAAGTAAGTTTTTTCACCATGATTTTGTACGATTCGGAAAGACACTTGACTGCCAACTGAAACTTAACTGCCAAATATTACTGAAATCGCCCCCTCTAAACTTACGGGCTGGATCCACCCCTGCAGTAAAGTGGTAACTCCACAGGAACGGTTGCTTTCCATCATCAAATTTTTTGCCAAGGTGTTTCGTCGTTTATATCGTTTGCCAATGAAGTAACAAACTTTTAAAGCTTTTTACTATCTACCACTTACCTGTTTCACTACATTCTTTTTATTTTAACACTGGGCATCTGCACTGACACTCAAATTTCTTCGCCACATATTTCGTGTATTTGGACTAACAAAGCTTTGACACTTTTTGTAACGTTACCTACACCTTTCTTAATTACTTTTCTCCTCACATGACAAGTAACTGATAAATAATTAATTCTCCAAAGATTTAGAATTAAGAGGTGATAAATTTAGAGATTAAAAAAAACGAAAGCACTACTTTGAATTTCAAAAAGCAAAATTGCAACTCATTTTACATCCATCCAAACTTCTCATTCTGTCCAAAGCAAGTTTTAAAAATGTTGCTCGTGATTCTGCTGTTGACGCAAAGAAAAAAATATTTAAGCCTATTAGAGTAATAGACATTTTTGGCACAAATTAGGTTTACACTTTGAACCAGCGAGGTAATATCCCATCGCATGCTCAACTGCAGTGGCGTAGGGATGTGAATGTCGCCCGGGACCGACCATAAAAATGCTTTCTCTTTCCAATCCTCACATTTGCTTACAACAATATAAAATGAGAGAAAATCATGTATCATGCTTATTATAACAATAAGGAAATAATAAAAACGGCGGCGGAAGATAGAAATGATTGGTATGGCCAGAGGCGAAGAATTACAAGAAAAAAGCGAATGTTTCGTGTTTGACAAAACATAAAAAATCAACCATAATTTCTTTACTGAACATTGTCACAAACATGCAGAGTCGCTTAATCAGAAGACAAAAGAAACACAATCAGACACACGCAACACTTTTCCAAAAACCATTTGGCGTTTCTGATTTCTTGAAACAAACACCGAACCAAACAAAAACACCTTCTACAAAAATGATACTTTATGGCAGCGTGGTCCAAACGCTGGCGCGCGGGTCGCATGACAGTTTTTGTGCGACCCTCGAACGCTTTCTGTATGCCGTATATTACACAAAGTCATAAATACATTGTATTATCTACACAGTCCTTGCAAGTCACGCATCATTGAAGTGCAGGCCAATATGTTACTATTAGCGGGTAACAATATATTTTTATGACGTTACAACAGCTAACCTCGAAGCTAGGCAGCCGCTGCAGTACCCTTTGACCAGCACAAGGCATGCGTTTATTTTTTATCTTTGTTGCAAACCTAGACTCTGTAATTAATTTTCGAGCTAGATTAGATGTGCATTGTGGAAGTAATGAAGTAATATTTAGTCAAGTATAGCAATTTAACAAAAAATGAGCGTCAAAAGAGAAGTGTCAGAGAAAAACAGAAAGTTCAGTTCTAACTGGGAGCAAACGACAGTGTCTTGTGAGGTTGCAAATAATATCCGTTCCGAAAGAGTTTTTTTTTAAAGAGGCATTACAGCACGAAACACGAGAAAATACACGGAAAATACCACGGTAATTCTGGGGAAGCATTTTGAAATAATTGAAGTGTAACCAGGCCCGCAACCAGGGGAGGGGGCAAGCGGGCAATTGCCCCCGCTTAAGAGACTTTGCACTGAAGACGTGCTGCAAGTTCGTAATTTGCGAAAGTACTTTCTCAATTATGACATGATTGAAAAGCGACACACGAAATAGAATGGCTGATGAAATCTGCGTGACTACCTGCGTTTGCCGACTACGGAAATTAAAGCGGACATTGACTTTATAACCCAAAACCAAGAAACAAAACAATGTTTTGTTATTTGTTGGTGTGTTGTGTGTCTTTAGTCTAGCAGAAAATCTCTATTTTGAGTCGCAAACAAATTAGAACAGCAGACGAGTCTTTCAATTGCAGTGGAGTTCCTCTCTTTGCGGCCCGATGATTTTTCCTCAAACCGTAATGTGGCCCTTCATGCTCGCAATCTTGGACCACCCTGTTCTACGGTGTTCCTATTGCACGTTCAAACTTTCAGTATAATTTCTATAAACAGACAAAGTCATTAGGTGATTCAATCTTTGCGGTGCGCATTGGTGGTCATTCGGAGGTAGCGTTTTCAAATGACCAGTAAATGAAAAAGAACGCTTTGCAGAAGCAGTTATAACTGGCATCACGTACATAAGTTGCAGAAGTTTCCTAACTTCAGAAAAAATGTTGCAATTCGAAGTAAATGCAAGAGTGCTAGAAACTACGTCTTTCATTTTCTCACTACACCTGATGCTGCATCACTCAGAACAGCCAACCTTGAAGCATCCCCATCGTCACCAAAATGCTTTTTCTCGGCTTCGAAGTTTTTTGCGCTCACGCATGCTTGCAGCCGAAATCAGCAATTCCTCGCATTTTGCACAAAGATCAAAATTTTCTTGGTTGGATCTCTTTTGTATTTCACCACTGACGCTGCCGGCAACGTCGAAGTATATCATAAGATAATAATCTTTCGGGGAACTGAATGTACATGACCTTGAGCCAGATTGGCGGGAGGTCTACGTGCTATCAGAATACGGGATCCGTCAGTTGTAACTCCTAAACTTGCTGCACGGTTTTCTCCCAAAATGAGGAGAATGCAGCATCAGAGCGAAAGCGCTGAACAGCACTGCATATAACAGTACTTCAGTACATTTTTTCGCCTCAGTTGCAATGATGTCCATACACTATAAGGTTGTACTCAGCTGATCTGTTAATGAATACACTTGGTGCAAACCGCTATAGCAAAAAAACAAACTAAACGTCACAAGTTTTGTATGAATTCCACTTGCTTTGGTTGTAACTTCTAAGCACGTTACCTGGTAGTTAAAAGCAAAGTTTCCAGCAAAGCTTCGCAATTATGCAAAACCGATTCGAAGGATTTCGCTTTGGCAGTCCACCTCGTAGGACAAAAAGGACGCAATGCAGCTCCAATAAGGTCAAAACCGAGTCTCATTTTCTCGAATAAATCTGGTCGTTTTGGACAAAACTAAATTAGGTCGGAAGGCTTCTGAAGTGCTTGACTGCTAATACCAGCTAGTCGTTACCTCAGTGTCGAATAACCAGATTTGCGGGAGAACGCGCTGAGATGCAACAATTTTTGTTTCTGTACGATTGACAGTCTATGGATCAGGATCTGACACCAACGCAAGGTCGAACATGCTATGCGATTCTTTCTCGCTTAAATGCATGTAACTTGCTTTCTAATTTTTTGTTAAAAACTACTTTCGGATGTTTATATTGGTCTGGCTGGGTCATACTAATATTTTGGTTGGTATGGCCCCGGCCATACCGGCCATACCGCTTCCGCCGCCCTTGTAATAAAGCATCTTGAACATCACAGTCAAATACTCACAAACTGAAAGGGCTCTTGTTTTTAATTCTCTATTATGGATCTTGCTTTCTTTGCTTGTTAGCCACCCTTCTCGTCATTACTTCTCCTATTTTTCTGCCTTCTTTTCATATGCATGTATGTATGGCTAAATAAATAGCATAGGTGGCACATACTAGGGTGTGGTTCAGAGGGAAATATTTATTTTTTGTCATTACTTGCGAATCAGTTGGTACCGTGGATTCGATGTGTTTTCCATGACAACAACAAAGTGCACAGGGCGAATGAAGCGCTGAAGCAACTTTGGTTTGCATTTTTGTGTTACGTAGAGCAAGGTGCTCGTAGTTTGTCAGTTTTTTACAACTGCGGCAGATCTTTTGCAGGCAACCATTGCCTTCGTATCGAAGAGTTTTTCTTTCTCTAATAAAAAGAAAGTATTAGATGTTTTCGACAGGCATTGTTGGGATGCAGCATGCTGCAGCAGAATGAGCGAAGTTCGGGATTACCGGTGCAATTGACTAGCAGTGAAATGGTGTAGCGCCTTCCCGCTGACTTTATGGCTCTATGTACAATTCCTAGATTTGCTAGTTTTTATTGTCAAGCTTTTATATTTTCAAGTTTTTCATTATTTCCATATTTTTACGTTAAAATGACATTCATAACTGTTCCAAATTTCCGTTTTTGCTGACACATTTAGAGTTTTCGCAACACCGTATGTCGGTTAGAAAACGCAGAAAGGCCGTAAAGCCTATAGCAGTACGTCAAAGGAACTGATCAGCCATGACGCATTATTTGCTCTCTGTATAAAACTCTTATGAGCAAAACTTTTCCTCAAGGGAGTTCCGAGGCATTTTTGAGCTTAAAAAGGTCTGCATTACGCAGAACAAGAAAAACTTCACCAGCGTGTTTCAACAGAGTACTTTGAAAAGCACTTCGAAAAAAAGATATGGTTTTATTTGGCTTCTCAAAAAAGAAACTTTTTGGCACTCCCCCACCTCTTTTGGATAAGCCTATGGCTTTCATAACAAAACTCTTGGAAAAACAGTTCAAAGATAGTTCTTAGCAAAGTACTCCCAACCTCTCGTTGCAGAGATTACGCGCTGTGGGTTCATTGGTACATGCACATTTTTTGTTGAATTCAGTACAAATTTTAAACGGGGTAGAGGGCAAATAGTTTTCTCCATTTCGCAAACAACATAACAACAAAGAAAGCGTAGCCACTGACCTCTTTGAACGGCTAAATTTTGAACAATCATTTTTTAAACCGTTTTTTTAAGGAACTCCTTCTTGCAAAACTTCATAAAAAATAACCTATGCAAAGTCTCGAGACGAAGAGCTCGAGACCGAGATCGAAATCCTTCGAGACCGAGACTCCAAAAAACGGGTCTCGAGACCGAGACCAAGTCTCGAGACTCCATCACTGCTGTTTAGATACGGTAATGATCAAATTTCTTGATGAGTTTGGAAGCATTGATTACTGCTTTTGTACTGTACTTGTGAGCTGTACAGTGATGTACTCCTTAGAAAAAGATACGTATATACGTTTATGGTAAAAAAAATATGTAGCCGAAAATGTCCACTAGTTGCTATTTAGACCAGGTTTTTCCTGCTTACGAAATTCAATATGCCTAATGGTGTTGACATGGATGCCCACAGAATGGCTGGCTCACGTCATTAAACGTATGGTTTAACAGTTTTCACTTGTTCAAGCGTGTTTGGAGCCCCGTGCTGCTAAAATGCTACAGGCCCCGCGCTACCTTAATCCGGCATTGAGTAGAGCACCGACTAAAGGAATACAAACCGCTTATTAGAGCAGCTTTTGAATATCCCGGAGAAGGTTAAAACCTTTTTCTCTGTTAACACTAAAGAAGTATATATGAAGTGATTGTAGATCTCCTAATATGTTTAAACCTGCTTTTTAATTTTTCAAAACAGGCAAGTGCTGTAATAGTGTAGCCTAGCCTCAAACTTCCACAAAAGTTATTCCACTTTCCATCTTTTCAGACTTTTTGCAACTTTCAATTTGTTAGGCTATAGGCCTATCTCAGAAATTACAACGCCAGTCTGTGAGATTGATGCCACAACCCTTGTTTCAGTGATATATCATGATGCAATTTTCACCACAAGAACATCGTGAGGTTTACTTCACTTGAACCAAAATGTTACTTCTGTTTGCAAATGGCTTAACTGTTAACAATTTTCTGTTGCTTTTTAATGAACCGTTATTTTTTGCACATCTGAAATAGTCATTCATAACAAAAACTAGGTTTACTTCAAGCGTTTACGCTGATGTTGCCTCATCAAATTTTTACAAGAGAGAAAATGAACAGTGCTAAAGACTAAGCAGCACACGTTTGCAATTACGAACTAAACGATACCTTCAGAAGACAAGTAGCAGTAAATATTGAAATATCAACATTCAATAACTGTCGAATCGTATTTTGCAGCAACTATTGAAACCTGACCTGCCAAACCCATATGGAACGTTTTTTTTAAATAAAACAGAAAGCAGCTTAAAAATTTAACCCTCTCTGCCTTAACGTGTGCTAGTGAAAAAAAAACTTGGCTACTCCCCAGACGGAAAATTATCTCAGGATCAAACTTGACTTATCCCCGTGTATATCTGGCACCCAATGTTAAATCGAGGACGAATGGTTTGACTTTTCTTTGATTTTTATCCAAAAAAGCCCAAAAATGCACCATCCGATCTGAGATGATTTTCTAGGTTGAATCAAACATGCCATAAAAAGATAAATCTAATAATGTTGTAGGTTAATCTCTGCAAACCCAAGGAAAAACCTAGTAACGTAGGTTATTTTCTACGTCCCTGATTCTTTATATTCCTGTGAAGCTTGTGTCTATATAAGTTGTGCTGAAACGCCCCACAAAACCAGATCTTCTCTGATTTCAGGTTTGTCAACAACATATTGTATTTACAAATAAGATGGGGTTGTTTATTACTGAAGATACGAACGAACAGCAACAAAAATAAAAACAGAATGCAAGAAAGCTGTACATACGTCCAAACACTGCATATGGTTATCATCATCTTACCAGCATTTAACTGTGTTACTTTTCACTGGAATTGCTGCGAGATAAGCAAGTTTTGCGTATTTCTTCCAACAACATTGAAAGCTCAGTACTCCATTCATAGACTCCACAACATTGCTGAAAATGAGCATAACAGTGAAGAGAAAGAGGCATTTATTGTTTTGTATGACTCAGCTAATAAGAGGTACAATGCAAGAAGTAATCATGCAAAAAAGTAACTAATTCTCTGTGGAAATTACAATAAATGAAAACACAATGGCAGAAGAACTCACAAATGCAAACAAAAATTGTCACACAGGATTGGTGACAAATTGTGGAGGTCATGCAGTCAACTAACCCTAGTGTTTCCCACTCCTTTTTTCCCGAACCTATTTTGTTTTGCCGGGATACCCGTTTTATTCAACTTACACACGTGACTGAAAGGTGCTCACTAGCCACTGTAGGAGGCATGCTAGCCATAGCCAACACTCAGAAAAAAACTTGAGAAATGATGGTGAATCCGGTGTCAAGCGAAATTTCTGACTTCACCCCATGTGCGTATGCACTGAGTAATATTCCACATATCAAATACGCCGCGAAAACTGATGATTAGGACTTGGGTGTGTCGGGTTAAGCTTTGTCTTAGAAAAAGAAATAAAATTGAGATCTAACACTACGTCCAGTATTTTTCAGTGTTTATACTAAATTACGTACTGTAGCTTGTTGTGGGCATCTGACATCTAACCAAAATTTTGTATTTTACAAAACACATGTAGCAGACACTTTATGGTCTGTACATTCATTCCCATAAAACAGTCAAAGAACTCAAGAAACAAAGGAACAAGTACACACTGCAACCAACACAGCGCCAAGAAAAACGTGACTGTTATGACAAAGAATATCCGGTTGTTGCCTAGCAACGAAAAACAAACAGCTCGAAAGGACTAATCCAAACCAACAGAGAAACGCCTTTCTCACTGTTGCCAAGCAACAAAATCAAATAATGCAAACTGTTTGAACTAACCAATTAAAAGTATACGAAATAACGTAATTGCTGAATCGTGATCACACGCCCCCAAATTGCTACTAAAGATAGAAAAGTCTTGTGACCAGTCACATGACAATCCGGCTACAAAAAGGCCGATTTTTGGTCATCAAACCAGTTCGCTTTTCTCTGAACTGAGAACTCCTTCTTTGGTTTGCCTTGCCTTGAGTTTGTCATCCTCTGAAGTAAAACTGGCTCTGCCCAAAAAGGTGTGC
>Ga0210059_1000900_pt1 | contig 42182 bp, 28 predicted proteins | sample Ectturendosymbi2_FD_188042 | JGI IMG/M metagenome (GOLD analysis project Ga0210059, IMG submission 188042) | Ecteinascidia turbinata endosymbiont from Florida, USA - Sample 2 (SPAdes) (version 2) | ecosystem: Host-associated > Tunicates > Ascidians > Unclassified | place: Key West, Florida... | reverse complement strand
CGTCGTCACCATTAGTAAGTAAAACCAACTGTTCACCAGGTTCACTATCATTGTTAGAGGTCAGTCACAAAGATGTATCGGGATCACTCTATCACTGCTTGTTCGCGCCACATAGAAATGGGTGTTATTCTTCGCGCACACCGCGTTCGTGGTGATGAATTGTTCGAAAAAGAAATTGATTTGATTTTCTCAGCGAACTCATCATACAGAACACGTGACACATCATCAATTTTTGTAGGTTCAGCCAAATCCATCCGATAACTAGCTTTATACGATGCTTTTGTTGCATTTTCTTGTTATGTTTCAAACGTTTCCGTCATCGAACACATGGAGCAAGTCAAAGTTTGTAGTTTTCGTTCAAGAAAAACAAAATCGTTATTTTTGTATGACGGGTGGATTTTAGAAAATTCAGTTGAAGCTAAAGATCTACTTAAAAATCTTATGTTGCAACATAACCAAAGGCTGTCTGCGGGTATTCTTAAATCGCCAACGGAGGCAAATTCAAACTTAATATACTTACCACCATACTTGTTTTTTTGCGGCCCTCTCACCAGAATTGGAAAATGCACTTTTTTATTTCAGTTAAGCGTTTACGTCGGAAGCAGATTATTCCGATTTCATATTTTGTCTTATAATGATGCCTTTGTTTTTCTAGGCCCGAATTTTAGCCATCGTTCTATCATGCTTGTACAATTCAGTTAATCAAAGTAAGTTCAATAAAAAGAGAGCTCAGTGGCTTGTGCAGAAATGTTAGAGGAGGGCATCAAGTTATAATCATAGAAATCAGAAAGAGCGAGGTTCGAAGAGGATAACGCCAAGATAGGGGTGTCCGGGGGGATACCCTACAATTTCGGAGACTTTCCATGTCCGTTCCACGGACATCTCAGTACACCCAATAAATCCATGAGTTGCTACACTCAGTACTTTCTCTCTGACCAGGTACCTACTGTTACGGCGCGCAGCGACGACTCTTCCTTCGCCTTGTTTGACCGCTCCAGCTGTCCATCCGGTGATCAATAATTTAATGTAGCTAACGCTACGACGAACTCCCATGCGAAGGTCGCGAACGGGTCATCACCCGCCTTTTTGGCGACTGGCTTATTCTCATGCTGAGTTGAGTAACAACTTAATTTCTATGTCGCCGTCTTGTGTCTGCGAACAGGATGTTGAGACAGACCTTCGTCTGCTTTGCAGTCTCGAACAGTCGAAACAAAGAAAGTTGTTTTTCTGTTTTGCGGCGTTTAGTACGATAAAAGTACAGCTCGGGTTAACTAGAACTTAGTGATATTTCGGCCCTCGAGTAACCAAATTCTGCTAACCAAGTCAGAGTGTTTCTGTTGACCGAAAAGACCAGAGATCTGAGCTGTGGAACGTACACCGTTTTTGGTATGTAAGTTTGTTATATGTCTCTTGGATAATTTAATCGAGCAGTTGCAGCTTGGCAATCGGCACTGAAGTAATACCTTGATCGCAATCAAGCGTTTGAAATGCATGTATGAATTTACTGCAAATAGCCGCGTTGCGCACTTGTCTAATCGTTAATTGTCTGTAGCACGCTCAGCTATCGGTGTGAAGTTTTCTTGCTCAGTTAGCTGCACTGGCAGAATGCTTTTAGTTTGTTTCTGTTGTGTTTCAGAAACCGTGCTGACGATCAATCGCCGCTGATGTTTGTTGTTGGATCTGATAACAAGAAAATGTGCTACCTTCTGGTTCCGTTAGCCGTTGCTGTAGATAACAAGAAACTACAGTCCAGTTGATGCGCGGATTCGTAAGGGTCAGGTTCTAGGCGAAAGATTGTCAGAGCGTGTTTCTCAAATTTCTGCGGACCAGCTCCCCCACGGCTCGCGATAAAGAGGCTAGCTGCCGCAACACCTACCGCGGTGTAGGCTGCAGCAGGCCAACTGGCCGTGTGCTAAATGAAATTAGCAATACTGCTTGATATAATCAGTCAGCAATGATAAGATATAACAGCTTAGCAACGAAACATCAACAAACGGAAAAATGTGAAAACACGGCATCACACAAAATCTACAATGCTGTCTTGTAATATAACGCTGCACAATAATGGCAATGCGTGTGAAACAGTTAAATGGGCTGTGGAGACGGAGCCCGAGCTCAGGCAATTTTGGATAATTGCAGCTGAAGCCGAATCCAAACACATTTGCATAGTGGGGGCGAATGCGGAGCTTGAAATTTGGGTTCCGGTTGCACAGACAAAGTTTGTGGGGCAAGCGAGTTCATTTACTGCGGGAAGACCGTGGTTTGCCGTATGTGTACTTAATATCCTCGTTTGCATGGTTGTCCCAAAGGGGGTGCATGGAGGCTTGGTCCCCTGGATTTTGAAATTTGAAAAATGTTTTTCTGTTAGCTTCGAACTTTTAAAAAAATTTAACCACTGTAATTTTTCCCTGGAAATGCTTTTCAAATATATCATTTCGCGACACCTTTTCTATGCTGGTGTAATAATACAATTGTTTTCAGTTTTCAATGTACCAAATCATTTTGGAGCCGGAACTCGAGCAATAAACTTTAGATGCCTGGAGCTGGAGCCAAAGCCGGAGCCTAAGTTTTAGTTACGGCTCCACAGTCCTGCTTTAGGTTATTGTAGCCAACAATACAAAAAATACATTTGCTGAGGGAAACTTATTGTTCATGCCATAGCACTATCACTGCCCTTCAAAACTTTGTTCAAGCTTGAGCCTCTGTTTATTTCGCATTTAATGGACACAATCGCCAAAAAAGTATAGGCGCTCTTGCTGGAGTGATGATCTCAAATAGGTTTCAATTACAATAGTTTTAGTTTAGAAAAGCTCCTTTCTCCGGATGCCACGCTCACTGGGATAGTCAAATGTAAATCCTGAGTGCAATAAACAAATAAGGGAATGAGGCTACCTCATCAGATCTCTAGGAGGGAAAATGCATAACGCTGTTAAAAGACCGATTAAGCAGTACACATTTGAATTTACGAACCAAACTTAATTTACAGAGGACAAGTGTCAGTAACTGTTGAAACAGCATTGTCCTTCTGCTGTAAGAGTGCGAAACGCTTACATCTGAAACAGAAAACAGCTTCAAAACTTGAACCCTCTCTGCCTAACTAGCTGCTATTGAAAAGACTAGACCACATATCGAAAACAATGTCGACTGTTACGATTCCACAACGAATACATGATTAATGAAAATGTTAAACGACCGCGCTGTTTACTTCGATTTTCGTTGGGAACGGGGCCCACGCTTCAAAAACTGTGGGCCTACGCCGGCACTACACAAGCAGCTTCGATTGAAATTGTCAGCTTGCGTGTTAGTAAGCACAGCGCGGGACCCGATTGCAAGAAATCGGTCAATCGGTTAAAGGTCGACCCTGTCTACAGGGGCGGATCCAGGCGGGGATCGATTGGGGCGATCGCCCCCCCCTAAAACCTACAAAAGTAATGTTTTTTACCATGATTTTGTACAATTCGGAAAGACACTTGACTGCCAGATGAATCTTGACTGCCAAATATTTCTGAAATCGCCCCCCCTAAACTTACGGACTGGATCCACCCCTGCCTGGCTATCACTTTACTAGCAAAACTAAAAACATAACTGAAAAAAAAACTTTGACCAATCTAGTGCGATATTTATTGGTTCAAAGAGAATCTAGTCATTGTGCAGTTAAATAAAGTAAGCTAACCTACCGTTGACGCATAACTCGCCTTCTAATATTTTTTTCTTGGCTTTATTCTCATGCGCCTGTTTCCATCAGGATGCTACTCAGTACAAGATCTTATCTTTGCGTCGACTGGTGGCTTGGCCTGAATGAAGGTGTGTATTCCAACTTCCTTGCAGCCCTCTTGCGCTGTTACGGCGAAGATAAACACGCGGCGCTAGCCTTGTCGTTCAAGCTCTTCTTAGGGTAAGCTGCTGACTTGCTGTGACTGCTCCTTATGCTCAGAAGGCGTTCAGCGATTCGAGTTTCTTATCAGTTCTTCCCTGCGACTGCGACCAGGACAACCAATTTCTAGCACTGCGCTTCTTTTGTTCAAGCTTGGCTAAAGCCAGACGTCCACAGTGCACGTGCAACCAGCAAAATGCAACACTGGTCATTGTGACGACACGGCACATCACCAATCGGCTAAACTGCAAAAAAGCAAAATAGAACAAACGATGTAGACCAGGGGTGTCAAACTCGCTTCAGTTCAGCGGCCACTTCAGACAAATTTAATCTCAAGCGGGCCGGACCAATGTAATCACTGTATAACACCTTGGTTATAAGTATTGGCAACTTCCAACTGTTTTCATGACTTTAATGCAAAAAGTTCAAGCTTATCTGAAAATGATTATTAGCACATACAAATTTCCATTTCCCCACGTAAATTTTAAAAAATGCCTTATAACTGAGAAGACTGTCAACTGACGGTGATTTAAGACCTCTGGCTCGGATTAACTGTCCGGACAACCACTTGCATGACGTGATCTATTTTTAACGACTTGCAACACAATGCCTCCTGGTGCGAAATACACTGAAATGTCCACAATACACGTCCTCCTCTTGCAACCTGTACTTTTTCTCTAAATTTTGTCGCAATCCCTGCTTTTTTCCCGATCACGGATGGCGCGTTATCTGTTGCAATACAGACAGCACGGGACCAGTCTATTCCGACCCTGCTCAACACTCCACGGAGAGAGTTGAAAATATCAGTGGCTGTTGTGGTATCCATCACAGGCACCAACCCCAGGAACTCCTCAGTGACAGAAAAAGTCTCATCAACGCCAAGAATAAATATGGCTAGCAGTGATGCCAGGTTATTTTGCAAAAACAAGCAAGAAAATAAGAAAAATAAGCCAAAAATAGGTAATTTGACCGAAAAACAAGCCCAACATGCGTTGGCAGGAAAATGCAACAAAACGAAATATCAGCAATTAAATTAAATAACAAGCATGGTGGCAAATTCGAAAAAACAAGCCCAAAGTGACCAAATTTTCACAAAAACACGCCCAATATGCCTTTTGGAGCAAACTGAAACATAAAATTGCCATAAAATTTGAAGGAAAAGCAATCAGAAAAACAGAAATCTGTGAAAAAACAAGCCCAAAAAACAATCAAATTTCAGTTAAAACAAGCCCAAAAACAAGCAACCCGCAAGTCTTAAAAAAACGCGCAATTTCAAAAAAACAAACCCAAATTCGCGGGAAAACCGCAAGGCTGGCACCACTGATGGCTAGTTGTGCAATGTCCGAACTGTCCGTGCTTTCATCGACCACAACCGAAAACGTAACAAACGACTTGACTTTGTTCTTCAGTTGGCTGTCTAAATTCGTGGAAATGTCCGAAATCCTCTCTGCCACAGTGTTTCTCGTCAGGCTAACATTAGCAAAAACTTTCCCCTTGTTGATTTCACTCTCAACTGCCGCCGAAACTGAGTCCTGAGTAAACGCAAACATTTTTTCTCAACTTTTCCACTGCCCGTTATGGCCTGTTGAAGCCACATGATCGTCTGAGACAAGACCGCGCGTAAAGCGTAGAGTATCGTTGTCAATCATAGTGCTGTATAGCCGTTTACGATCGGTGTCAGCAGTTTTGTAATCGGTCTAGTGAGTGAAGGAGTCGTTTTTTGGCTTAATTATTTAGCTTTTGTTCTTAGCACAGTACGTAGTTTTTCTAACTTTGTTTCATTGTCAACTTTCGCATAGGACTGAAGATGTGTCAAACACGAAACTAGTTTCCTTGTGCAAATAAATTATTGCGACTGATTCGCTTGATGTGTGGTCACTGCTGTGACTTTGCTATTATTGCTCTAAGAGTTCTACTTGCACAACAACACAAAATATATTTGAGATTAAATCAAAATGCGCAAAGTTGAATTGTCAAAAAAGTACCAAGTTTCACCTTTAACACGAAAAGAATGTGCCACAAAACTAGGTGTAATTTATCTGTAAAGCAAATGTTTCTCACTGGATGAAAACCTTGCTGCATTGTGGGTTTGGTTAAACTCAAATAAATCAGATGACTTATGAACCAATGCATTCAGCACAAGCACAAAGTGTACGGGTCAAGGAAAAATATCTTTTGGATTTGTTGGTCACCATTGTCGCAGCATTACAAGAAGTGAGGATAAATATATATTTCATCCTTATTTCCGAGTCAAGTCCCTACCTTTTCAGCTATAGGTCAATATACAGCTAGGTAAATACTGCAGGCTACTTCTCCAACCTTTTGATTGAAATCCTGTTCACTAATCATTGAAAACAGTCTTGTTCTAAAATTCCCATCCCAACACTAAGTCTCCACAGTAGTGCTGCTTTTTGTATTCGGCAAAAGCTTCGCAGAGATTTGCCAGAAAATGTAACTTTCTAAAATTATATGCCAGGGTGGCCAAACCTGCTGTATGTATGAGCCGCATATTGTAAAACGCAAGTTGCAAAGATCCACAACATAAAAATCTAAAAACACGAATTTATTTGCAATCTACGCTTCTGCGACATCATAATTATCATTGGAACGATTTGCAAAAGTATACTGTACGGCAGCCTAGCTAGTAGCTACCACAGTACCATTTTACAACATTTCAACACTTCGCAATAGAAATAAAAAATAAAAAACAAACCTACAAGTTTTCGGAAAGCTCAAAGAGCCGCATGCAAAGGTTCGAAGAGCCGCAGTTTGGCCACCCTTGTTATGTACATTATCATCATTAAAAATATACGCTGTCTGTTTCTGAATACTTGACAACCAACATTACAGCAAAGCCAGTTACATTTCTGCACGAAACAAATCATGGCTGTGCTGTGGTCTTTTACATGAGCAGCTGTAACACTCTCACTGTCACAAGAAAATAACCTTTCTAATAGTTTACCACACAGGGTAAAATGTCGGACAGTTAAACATTTTTCGAAGTCTCTAGAAATTTGAAAAATTCTAAAAGTTATTTTATCGAAGCTAAAATGTATAAACTAACAGAATCAGTAATACCACGCCAAACTACGTTTTAACATCAACTTGGCCATGTGTGACCTACCATTTAATTTCACAAAAGACGTGACAAACATCACTTTTATTTTTGGAACCTCTCCAAATACAAAACCTGTAGAGAAAACAGTGGGAGGACATGGCATATTATGTCCCCCGTGTCCCCCACCAAATTGCGCTCATGGAGGGACCGGGCATCACTGGCCCCACGCTGGCGACGGCCATGGTGCCACCATATGGATGAATTTATTGGAGTTTATTAAAGTTTTATTGCTAAAAGTGAAGCAATTGTGCAAACCAATCTGTGCAGCGGGGACTTTGAGATGTTGTTTTGAACGCTATGAACTTGTGCGAACCACAGCGAGAGCTTTGTGTCATGAAGACATTGCCATTGACGAATGATCTTTGACGTAAAACTTTCCAGCGAACCAACGCGCATCACAGCTTTGCAGAAGCTTCATAACACTTGCTATGTACATTATACCCCTCTTCGAATTACGCAAGTTTCGAATAAGGGACTCTCTGCTGATACAGTAGTCTGCCTTCGAATCGCCGAACTTTTTGTTCTGGCATCAATTCGATTTTCAACTGTGAAGTGATCAAAACAGGAAGTTCTGACCGGTGGTAATATTTCGCGAGGCCCCTTTGCCTTGCGCTTCTGACTTTATGAAGTTCATTGGCTCATTTATTGCAACGAAAATACAGTTTTACGATTTATGATAAGGACAGTAAAGCACGATGCAAGAAATATTTCTTAATCGTCAAGATGGCAATTTCAATATGTGCGAATAGAAAGCTCCTCAGAATTAAGTCGACGACAAAACAGTAAAACAATCGAAACTTGAAAAGAACAGTTCTTTCTCATTATTATGTTCAGGCCCTAGCCCCGGGATCTGCAGCACTATCTCCCGTTTTCTTTGTCTATTGTTTACAATGAGTTGCACAATGTCTATGGTTGGCATTACAATGCATTATTTCGGCATTTTCACTGTGTGTAGGCTAATCTTGCTTTTGTAATCTAATGTTTTTTAGTGAATCTAGTGTTTTTTCATGAAATCTAGTACTTTTCCGTAACAACAGAGTGGCAACACTGGATGTAGAGGCTGTTACACGTCCAAAGGCTCAACGCATATATCAGCAGTTTTTGCTTAAAATTTCATAGTAGCTCATTCAAGAACCTTTTAGATTTTTATAGAATCCAAGGCATCCGCGGAACCTACGCTGGGAATTTATTGTTGCTTCAGGTGGTTTCAGCCTACACTACTTACTGAGACAATACGCTTGTCTTATAGTTGTGCTGTCATTCAACTCCACTATCTGCTAATTGCTAATGTTCGGCACTGCCAGTTCACCATCATTCAACATATTCTAATAATCTGTTTCAACAGTTGCACGGCAAGTTAAGCAGCTTCTGGCGGCAGAAAAACTCAGGAAAACAAGATGCTTCATATGGTCTCAATAGCTAGTCATTTCCTTATCCGTTTTCGGTCAGTGTGAGGATGATGATGTTGGAAACGTATATTGTATGTGCAAAAGCACGAGTGTGCGAGCGCTCGCCATTGTTTGAACACACAGTACAATAGGAATTGTTATGAGAGGATTATGTCTACGCGTGCAAAATGAGTTTTAAAATAAATTTTGTTCACATTTGCCAGAAGCTGTAAATTACGGCGGTGAATCTTGGCTGGTATCGATCTTTTCGAGGTAGACTTGTCATTCTAAGTGAAATCTTTATGCTCAATTTCATTTGTTTAGGGCACTGCTTACTTTTATACCAAGCTGAACCTATACTTACAAAGAAATAGCGGGCATTCGTAATAATGTTGCTCGAGACGCTACCCGCAGTACAATACCAAACAATGCTATTTGCTTCACTGATCGAAACAAAAGTAGATTGGCCTTGCTCCATCAAACCCTGCAGTGTACAGCTTACATATCGCAGCCGTAAGGTAGAAAATAAATTCTGCAATTCAATCGCGAAGCAGATCGGCACACCTGAACCGAGGAACATACGCGGCGTATCTCCTTTGGCGCAAATGACAAGATAACACAAACCAGACCTCACGTGCTGAATAGAATCCAGAGTTAAAGCTGGGTTTACACTGGTGAGGTTTCACGCGGAAAACCGCGCGGCAGTCTTGTTCATTTAACGTCGCCGTGTGCGTTGCTGCGATTCATTGCGAAGTCATGCGAATCGAGGCGGGTAAGATCGCACGAAGAGCGAAAATTACGCACCGAAATAAGCTGCAGGACGAAAGCGTCTAGTGACTAGCCCAGAGTTTCTCAACCCTTTTCTTCTGCGACCCAAAATCGTTTGAATGCTCTATTTGCAACAACAGCTGCAACCCAACTAACTTGAGCGTTCATTTTTGATTTAAACAACACAAAAGACCAGAACTTTTATTCAACAACGCTCAACGCCATTTCGCTTCAACAAGTTTTTGAAATCGTGGCTCAGCATCACTCAACGCCAAACGCACGCAATACTCGCTGTCAGAGCGGTTGTTACTTGTTAAGCATTCACAATCAGGAAGCAATTGAGCATTGTAATGTTTAACAGTTCATTCATCTAGGTTTAGGTGGGAAGCTCACTTTGCACTGCTGCGCCAGCAGCCATATATTCAGAACAGAAAAAGCATTGCAACACATGAATTTAACACACTTACATATGCATTTTGCTTCCAGCAGTTTGTTATTCAAGTATAAATAGTCGCTTGCATTGGACGTTTTGTTTCAGAATTCACGGAAGGTAATATCTTTGCCGCAGAGATAGTTGTTAAGCATTTTGCCACAGCCCATCTGTTTATAATCAATATCAATTCCGTGTTTGAAGAGATCATCAGGTGAAGTGCCGGTGACCATTTTTCAGATGTCTTGAGCTTAGCTTTTATATTGCCATTTCGAGTGTAGCAAGCGGTAAACGTATCAGAACAGGATTTTTGCATGTACTTCAGTAGTTTGTACCGTAGAGGTGTGAGATCTTCACAAACGAAGACATGCTGTCTTCCTTCGATATTTTTGAGTTTACGTTTGTTGGTAAGAAATTCGTTTCTTTTTTGTATGACACAAATATTGCAATGGTTGGGCGTGGATTCTCGTTGTTTCTTCTTTTTTGTCCTAGTCGATGCACTCTCTGTATTTCATTATCTTTGAGATCGATTTCGAGCTCATCTGTTATTTTGAACAAGACCTTTTCCCCATCATCGTTGTCTTCTTTGTTTTCTTCTCCTTCATGAATAAGAATATTTTCTCTTCTTATGTATTGTTCTTGTCTGTCAAGTTGGAAGACAAGCAGATTTGTTTTCTGAACCATCTTATCGCGTAGTTGTTCTTTTTTTTCTTCAAGCTGATTCAACTTATTTTCATATTCAACCATCTTTTTTGTATTCCGTTTAGCATGTTCTCAAGATTTTGTGTGATATTAGTTAGCTATTAGCTTGTCCAGTTTTTCATTCTGAATGAGCATTGTTTCTTTCAATTGTTGTATACCTTGTGTTGACGTGTCTCTCCCTCTGCAACACACAAGCACCAGCTGTGAATCTGATACACGCTGTCCTATGCGATGATGAAGGCGTTACTCAGGCTCGCAGCTGTTAGAGACACGAAACAGGCAGGGGAGTTGAGAGGTGACACTGTACAATTTACTGCCTCGAGTTCTGCACTGGTCTTAATGACGCAAAACGGCAAAATCTATCGACCATTAACACAAACAGCGGCCTGTCCTTTACGACGATACAGCAGCAACCATATCGCAGAAAACGGTTAAGGGATCAGGCAGACGACAACTCGCTCACGGCACTACTGACGAAAACAAGCTCCAGTAAGGTTCCTCGAGATCGTAAATACATGCCAGAAAGGCGAGCAGAAAAACGCATTCAACTAACGGCGTGAATATTGAGTCACGTGTTACGTAAAACGCTGTGTGAACATGTGAACGGTTTGTGCCCAGCCGGATGGCTCAATGATCAGTCTATTACAATGCACTGGTTCCAGTCCGTACGTACTTGTCCATATAGTTGGGCCACTGGCCGCAACAACATCCCCTCCTTTTCAAAGAGAGGTCCAGCTGGGGCACGGTTGTTCGTGTCTGGCAACCAGTGTGTCAGTTGGTCAGCATTTACTGAGCTCGCGGCAGGCACCCTTGGGCGTGTGGCGCCCGGTGATGGTGCGAGGCAGACGTTATCAGAGCCTGCTGGGAAAGTATAGTGTGTTCCCCTTGCGCCCGGTGGAGCGTTGTGAGGGCCTAATTCAGCTGAAAAAGGCGCATTGCGATAGCGCCTGGCCCATTGCCGCCAACGCAGCCATTTGATTATAAACTAAACAGAACTAGCTTATTCTTAACACATTAATTGATACAAAGCTTTTAATTGCATATCGTGATTGAAGCAAATGAAAGCCTTGGTTTTATGTATTTGACATGGGTGGTTTTTACCAAGAGTTTCATTTAACAAAACACCTAAGTGTTTTACAGATTTTTTCCTATGCGACAATTCCTGAGAGCTGGTTCTACATGAAAGTAGTTACATATATGAAAAATCGATTTTGTGCAAAAATAAAAAAAAACTCTAAAACCCTAGAAATGCTCTAAACATCTTACGGGTCATCAAAACCCGTTTTCAATGAGTTTGCACGGAGTGCTCAAAATTGTGGCAAGTTATTGGTAAGACCAGTCATGCAGCATTTCCTTGCTGAATGGATTCGATAAATTTTTCAAGTCTTGTTTGTACAGCAACAGATTAATTAGCCCAGTCTACCAATTGGAGAAGCGCAAGGACTACCATTATGCTACAAGTACCATTCTTTTAATTTTTGGAAACACGACCATGGAATTCGTTTTTCTTTCAGATGTGAAAGATGTTTTCATGTTTTCACTGCGCCCAAAACTATCCTAGACCTCATTGTTTTTTCAGCATTATTTGTGTAATTCAGAACGAGGATTCCATTAGTGTTTAAATCAGAATATAGCAAATGTTTGCATTTCTGACTTAGTACTGTTGCGGCCAGTGACCCAGCTATATGGATAAGTACGTATGTTCTGGAATCAAGGCATTGCAATAGACTGTTCAGTGCTCATTGTGCCATCCTCCTGGGCACAAACCGCCAACATGTCACATTGCGTTTGTATCTATCACGTGACATAACCGTCACGCCTTGTGCAGAATGCATTTTTCTGTTCACATTTCTGCGCGTGTATTTACGACCTCGCAGAATCTTGCTCGTTCTCCTTTTTTCGAGGAGTGTAGCGAGCGAGTAGTTGTCTGACTGACCGTGACCGATCAACCGTTTTCTGCGATATGTTTGTCCGTTTAGCGTGGTAAAGACAAGCCCGCGTTTGTGTTAATGGCAGGGACGCCGGAACGTCGGTAGGGCAGGGGAGGCAGTAAAAAGTTGAGGGCAATGGAAACTTATGAAAAACAAAAAATTCGTTACCAATTATGCTTGCTACTGTTCAACAACTATGTTGGCCTCAAAAATAATAAAAGAAACTACAGAAAATGTATTTAAATTCGATCTTGTCAAACCATAAAATTACCTATAGTGCTGTTATGAATAAGACACCTTTGCCCCGTTGTCCCTCTGTTGAAAGGTCAGGGGGCGATGCCACCGATCTCCGGCGTCCCTGCTTACCGTTATCAGCAGTCATTGTCTCGCTGCATTGCCTGCCAAGATGTCTGCGTTCAACAATCACATGCAGCAAAACGCCTATTATCGTAACTTGAAGTGAACACTAGAAGATTTGTTGCCATGTTTCTTTTTTCACACAATAAAGACCAACAGTAAAACAATCCACTTGGAAGTCTGGAAACTACCTGCCCTTGTCGGCAAAGGAGCGGCCGTGAGTAAACTGCAAGCTCACCACTGCATGACACCAGATTAGTGAACTTAGCTCTTGTGCACAGGGCCTACGTGCGGGAGGTACATCGTACCCGGGCCCGGGAGGTACTGGGACTCGGAAGGATGAAAGTACTCACGCTTAGTTTTTCTGTAATAAATCCCAAATTGATAGTCGCTTTCTTCGACTGCAGCACTGGTAGCTATATTTGAAAATCTTAACATGGTGGCCCTGTCTACATTTTGATTGCTATACAAACAACCTATACAAATTTCGACGAGGACCCAAGCTAGGGGGCCCACTATCGATCTTCGTACCCAGAGGCGTAACGAGGGTGGTCAAGGGGGGAACAATTCCCCGGGTGCCGAATCAATATGGGGGTGTCGAATCACTGCGGGGGGCACCAATACGGAAACCAATGTCACATGTAGGCCTACATTTTTTTAAAAGTACACTTGCTTCCGACAGACCTCAGGTTTGAACATGGGGGCACCAATCTTACCTCTTGGCCCTGGCGCCATCGAACGTCATTACACCCCTGTTCGTACCCCCTGGTAAAATATCGCTCAGATGTCCTGCGTTGTGCAGTGTGAGTTGTCGTACCGGCTAATTAACTGTCATTGCAAGAAATAAATCAATTATTCGGAATTGAGCTGTTCCAGGGAAGGGAAATGCCCGTTTTGACCACCCTGCGGCGACCATGGTTTTGACGTACCACGAGTTCGAAACTGTTTGCTTGAGTTCAGTGCAAAAGCGCACCCATAATAGTAATTCTTTTCGCATTTACATGTTCAGTAACACTGTTGACCTGTAACAGAAATTATAGAAAACCATTCCCAATTTTAGGTGTGCGCGAATAGCTGCAATAAATTTGTTTGAAGCCGATCTTGATATATCATTAAATTACTTATGATACTTTTATGTAAAGACACCTATGCCCTCGTTGCCCACCCTTTCAAAGGGCAGGGGTCAATGCCCCCGTAATGCCTCCCGTTTCGGCGTCCCTGGTTAATGGTCGGTAAATGTTGCCGTTAAGCAGTATGAAATGTGACGCAAGACGCGAGGGCAATAAACTGTACAGTGTCACCCCAAATCCCCTGCCTGCTTCTTGTATCAAGCAGCCGCAAACCTGAATAACTTCTTCGCCCTCTCATAGAACAGAGTGAATCAGATTCACCGCTTGAACTTATGTGTTTGCAGACCGAGACACGTCAACAAAGTGCTGCTGTGACCAGGATGTGAAGTCGTGCCAGGTGCAACTGTTGCAGACCCCGGGGCTAGGGTCTGAATATTTAAATGAAAAAAAAAACTGATCTTTTTCAAGTTCGATTTATTCCTGTTTTGTCGTCGACTTCATTATAAGAAGCTTTCTCTTCACACATATAAGTGGAAATTGTCATCTTGACGACTAAGAAATATCTGTTGCATTGTGCTTTGTTGCTCTTATTTTAAGTCATAAAACTGCATTTTCGTTGCAATAAATGAGCCAGTGAACTTCATAAAGTCAATAGCGCAAAGCCATGCGGCCTCGCGAAATATTACCACCGGCCAGAACTTCCTGTTTTGATCACTTCACAGTTAAAAATCAAATTGATGCCAGAATAAAAATTACGGCGATTCTAAGGCAAGCAATCTGCTGAGTCCCTCATTCGAAACTTGAGTAATTGAGAGGCATAATGTACATAGTGTTTTTAACGTTCTGCAAAGCTGCGATGCAGATAAGCTTGCCGGAAAGTTTTACGTCACAGATCATTCGTCAATGGCAATGTCTGCATGTCACAAAGCTCTTGCTGTGGTTCGCACAAGTTCGTAGCCTTAAAAACAGCATCTCAAAGTCCGCGCTGCACAGATTCGTTTGCATAATTGTATCACTTTTAGAAACAAAAGTTTAACAAACTCCAATAAATTCATCCATATTGTGCTACTGCGTCACAATACAACTTTCACTCATAGAACGTGCGATCGGTGCGGTTCGTTGTAAAAAGGATGGGATGTTGTTGCAACCTCTCCGTTGGAATTGCGTTGAATGTGCGATTCACCACGAACAGGATGTGTACCAAGAATAACACCCATGTAAACGTGGCGGGAACAAGCGATAATAGAATGATGGCGGCGCATAATCTCTATTGTTGCTTGCTGTCAGAGTGTAAAGCTTTGCGCACTGGCAGCTCGGGCTTTCCGATCACAACAGTACTGTCCAAAAAATTATCCTTTATTAGATTGTAGTAGACCATCATACCTAACCGTAAATTGCAAACGTCTATCTTTCTTATGCTGTAACTATAACAATTAATATATTTCTAAATCTTAGCACGGTAGCTGTTTTATCTATATTCTTCTTCATCGTTTGAGTCGGTTCTTTCAATCCACTGCTTGGCTACACTAGCTCTAGGGCAGGTGTTTGGCAGGTATTCAATTGTCTCATCATCCAGAACCCCCGGCCGTGCAGTCGACGGGGAGGTCGATAGATTGGACATTCGAGGACAACATCGTCGACGGTTTGTCCTTCTGTGCCACACTCACAGACCGCAGATGAGGCCGTACCTCATACATAAACTATACTAGTTTCGACGAGAACCCCAGAAGATAAGGGAGCATGATATCAGTCTTCTTTCCCTCTGGTAAAATTTCTTTTAGAAGTCCTGTTTATGGTGCCTCACGCACCGACGTTTCATGCGGCGTCGCGCCTGATCGTTATAGAGAAGGTCAAGTGCTGACCTGAATTTGAAACCCAAACATGCTAACGTACCGCACCTCATCTGGAGTATACGTCGGCGTGCTACTGCAATGCAATTGAATTTTAATACTGCATTACATCTTCCCGAGGTTCATCTAAAAAGATCTCCCTCACTACCCCTATTCAGCAAAACAAATGCTGAAAATGGTTGGAATGACAGACGACGTTTTTGGCGGGAAGAATGAATTGATACCGATCGCAGACAAAATAGAGAAATCTGCGGCAATAAAAATATTTTCTGCAAAAAAACGAGCTGGCTTGTTAAGACTTTATATAGCTAACAATGTTCAATCATTGTTGAAAAACAGGAAGAAACTCACAGCAAAGCAAAATGAGATTATCCTAATATTAGGTCAGGAAGACTTCGTTTGACAAAGGTGTCACAAAACTGTTTCGAATTAAGCACTGCTCATGTGCTGTAATGCTGTTCAGCTCTCAGAAAGAAAAGTTTCAGAAAAATCTACTTTAAGATTCGGCCAGGTCGGGAAATTGTGGTTTTAATTTTACTTCAAGATCAAATAAAACAAGAATTTCAAATTTGTCGAAAGCTGGAAGATTATGAAGTTTACTTCTTGAAGCAATTTCTTTTGAATAAAAAACCTGCTCGTGGAAAAATGTTCCAGGTATTCGTACGGTACTCACAGGCATATTTTTGTCTTTATTTTCCCGTGAAACACTGCATAGAGTGCTGACATAAGTGCAGAAGTGAACAAAAATATGCCGTCAACAGTCGGGGCGGCATAGTTTGAACAAGAAAAATATATGGCGATTGTCAGAAGGACTGCACGCTTGTCTGGACACAAAGATCAACATTGCATCAAAAAGCCTAAACATAATAATGAAATAGCTTACAAAAAGAATATAAATACGCAGGCAGTCCAGAAAATAACCGGTCTAACGGCAATGGTCATTGCCAAAAGCACAAAAAAGACAACAGCAGCTCCATGCAGAGTTTACTCAGCACTTCATTGACATACAGAAAAGAGAAGACAGGGGCGGATCCGGACTTTATGGTTAGGAGAGGGACGGTTTCAGTAACACGTGGTAGTCAACTCTCATATTAGCTTCGCCACAAAGATGAAGTATACTTCACAATCGTGCGGTGACAAAACATTGGACGACAAAACGGCCTAATGTCGCAAATGTTGTTTTCCGAAATGCATAAAATTGCGGTGAATAAAGTTGCTTTCATAGGTTTTAGGGGCCGTCCCTGAGCGAAGATGATTGCTAAAACACATGCTCAAACCTTTAGACAGGGGGGAATTCTTTACGGCGTCTGTACATCATTTACATATCTGAAATATTGTAGCAAAGCGATGCACCAGATAACTACATGAAATCATACATTGGCATTCCATTTCATCGTGGGGTGATGGTTACGCCTTGTCGCCTCAATATGTGGAAAAGATTTAGACTCACCAACCAGCAACAAGTGCGGTTTTGACACTGAAGAAAATTTCAGGTAAAGGCGATGTTTCATGAACGCTCGATTTTCAAGTCCATCACGCAAAATCAACCAGCCTTTGCCAACAACAACGAAAAGTGTAAATATGTTACGAAATCAGACACGTGCAAGACACTGCACCATCCTTTCCACACTTGCACAACTGATGCGTTTGCTTGATCGTCGCACACAATGTGAAACATGTTGTAAGATGTTTGCCAAACAGTTTTTAAATCACAGCTGAATGCAACGACAACGAAGATTTTACCATGTGTTCAAGAAAAACTGCCACTAAAACAGTTGCGCCTCAATAGGTAACACCTTGCTTTCATGAAGTTCAGAGCAAAGCCATAATTTACAACAATATATTCGGCTGAGCCAAACTTTCGAATGCTTTTATCGCCATTGAACACTTGTTTCAACGTGAACAAGACAAAAGAACCAATCACTTGCAGACGAATACAGTTTAAATCGTTTGTTTAGTGCGCTGGTTATCGGTCTCGTTCGACTGAGAAACAAACATCAGTTGTTCAGACTTCAGATCATTTAAGGATTACTAAAATACAACACACAGTTTTAAAGCTTTTACGAGCATAATTAACTTCAGAAAAATATTCTTCTCAAATCGTGTCTTTTCAGCGTCTCTTCTGCATCACATATTTTCATGAGGTAGTCAAAAGATGTACAAATCTTTTGAATCTTTTCTTTCAACTTGACCTGGACATTGATGTCCAGTTGATCTTTGCTTCTATCGGATATGTCTTTCTTCCCTCAGCTCGTTGAATTTATTGATTCTTGCTACTTCGTACCTGTCACGCCACCTTCTCTTTAGATAGATCATGATGAGTATTGCTAAGAGTATAGGCAGCAGGAGCAATAAAGAGAAGAAGGCGAACGATGCTCCTCTTGGAACTTCTGCAAAACGAAAATGGTTCAATTTCTTTAAAGACTACTGAGATTTCAATGTTGCATAACACTTGATATTGACAATTTTAAGGCAGTCAGCTGATTAATTTCTTTGAAATCTCTTAGTTTTAAATGAGTGGACTCGCTTCGGTGCACGTTTCTCCAAGTAGATACTCTGTGTCTTTTGCAATTGTGTGGGATGCAACCAATCACGTTGACATATTTGGTGGGTGTAACACGATGTATTTCGTGTTTTTCACCAGAATGGTTGGTCTAATATGGCTTACACATTGCAATGCAAGATATGCTTGAGTAGTCATACCAGCAATGTAATCGGTAAAAAATAGAGAAGTATGAGGAGTTTCACCCACACCTTCAATCAGGTTGTTACAAAACAGATTGCATTGTTGCAAAACAAATTGCATCTGCGTTTCGAAACTCTTCACAAACATAATTGCAAGAATACTAGCTCAACAACTCCTTCACGCGTAGAAAATATGAAGACAAGCTTGACTCGTGTATTACTGACGTTTTAAGTAGTATGCTTGTTATGAAAAATATTTGAATTTCTAAGCTCTTAAATTTCTCTAATAACTTTCTGATGACAATCGCTTCAAAATAAATCTCAATTTTTCATATACCAAGTTTAAATATGACCGCCTCTTGGAAAAATAATTTCATTTAAACGAAATGGGCAACGGTTCAGTTATGAGTTATAACAGTTGGTATTACCCATCGAAATCTGTAAAACTCCAGTTGCAAACTCTCTTTGAACCGTAATAAATTGTCATCGGCTTACAATACACAAAGCGAATTTGAGTATTTCGCAGATTGCACCAGATTTAGTCAAAGGAAGTCAGAACAAAATACGACTTTTTGCAAAACAAGCAGGACAAACACAATTTATAAATTTCAGTATTACCTTCACAAACGCTGTTTGATGAGAGCACATAGCCAGAAGGACATTGACACACGTATCCATCACCATCGTTCGACTCCGAATTTAGTTGACAAGATGACAACGTGTGGTTCGAGCAGGCGGTCGCTTGCTGGCAGTAATCAACAGGACAGAAAACGGTTTCGTTTTTATTGCATAGGTTGCTTCTCTCCACTTGGCATTGGCACGAGTATTTTACTTGAGATGTATCCGCTGTAAAATCAACGAAACAAGTGGCGAAAGTCGAAATCATGTAAGCTTACACCTCACATGTCTGCAGATGTTCAGTTTAGTAATTTGGAAAATGATCAATGATTTATGAAGTTTTGTCGTTCTTCCCTTGTCAAAGATAAGCAACGATAGAGATTGGTAAAGTAAAAACATGGTATCGTATGAGTACAATGTGGCTTTACTAAGCAAAACCATCAGCCTGCACGATTGAACAATAAATAATTTCAAAATGAAAATCATATTCACTTAACTAAAGATACTAAGCAAATTTCAAATATAAATTTGTCAGAATAGGCACAACTAGAAGGCTAAAGGCGGTAATGCTTCCTAAAATTTCTGGCATATCTTGTCCCTTTGAGCTTTGGGAGGTGGCGTCCCAAACAAAATTCTGTTGTTCGTTTGAAGTCAAAGTATTTGGCCCCTCACAAAATTTCGGGTTGGCTACCGTGATGATTATTGGCAGAAGTATTGGAAAAAAAGAGTCACATACATAGCAATGCCAAACTCACCAATATCCATAATTTTGCACACTGATGAAGAGCTGCAAAGTGCTGTGAGGTTGATGCTCTTGCATATCTCAGCAACGCTGTTATTATCATCAGAGCAATTACAGGTGAAACTTCCATTGGTGTTGAGACATGTTGCATTAGAATCACAATTGTGTGTGTCCATTTTGCACTCATCAATATCATCGCACGTTGATCCATTACCAGTGAAACCTGTATTGCAATGACAATCAAAGCTTCCATTGGTGTTGGAGCATGTTGCATTAGGATCACAATTGTGTGTGTTCATCTTGCACTCATCAATATCATCGCACGTTGTTCCATTACCAGTGAAACCTGTGTTGCATTTACAAATAAAGCTTCCATTGGTGTTGGAGCATGTTGCATTAGGATCGCAAATGTGTGTGTTGATCTTGCACTCGTCAATATCATCGCACGTTGTTCCATTACCAGTGAAACCTGTGTTGCAATGACAAATAAAGCTTCCATTGGTGTTGGAGCATGTTGCATTAGGATCGCAATTGTGTGTGTTGATCTTGCACTCGTCAATATCATCGCACGTTGTTCCATTACCAGTGAAACCTGTGTTGCAATGACAAATAAAGCTTCCATTGGTGTTGGAGCATGTTGCATTGAGATCGCAAATGTGTATGTTCATCTTGCACTCATCAATATCATCGCACGTTGTTCCATTTCCAGTGAAACCTTTCTTGCAATGACATGTGAAACTTCCATTGGTGTTGGTGCATGTTCCATTTGAATCGCAATTGTCTTCACCCAGTCCGCATTCATCAATATCATTGCATGTTGTTCCATTTCCAGTGAAGCCTGTGTTGCAATGACAAGTAAAACTTCCATTGGTGTTGGTGCATGTTGCATTTGAATCGCAACTGTCTTTACCCAATGCACACTCATCAATATCATCGCATGCAGTTCCATTTCCAGTGAAGCCAGTGTTGCAAATGCATGCGAATATCCCAGGTAGGTTGATGCAGGTTGCGTTCTTGTGACAGTTGTTGGTGTTTTGTTGACATTCATCAATATCTTCACAGTATGCAGCGTCACCTGCATAGCCTTCGCGGCATGAGCAGTAGAACGATCCAGGAGTGTTGATGCAGTTAGCTTCAACGTGGCAACTGTTGCGACTCAACGCGCATTCATCGACATCCGGGCACTCGAACCACAATTCTCTATTGGTGGTGTTGCATGTGCACACGTAGTTGCCATCGACGTTGCCACAACTCAGCTCACTGCCATTGTTGTTGCAGAGGTACGGTAAAGCGATGCACGTATTGACGTCATCGCACCTTAGCTGATTGCCAATGAAGCCTACGCTGCAGTTGCATGCAAGAGTCACGTTTGCATTGAAGCAATTTTTGGTACTGTTGCATTGATTTGGTGTGCACACTGAAAGGAAAACAAAAAGCATTGTGATATAAATGCTTGTGTACCATAGCGCATAAACTTGAAACGATATAAATTTAGTGTATTATTTTTGTAGAATGTGAACAATGTGTGATGAAACGATTTTGTTTAAACATTTTAGGCCATTCAAACGCAAATTATGCTTTGAAATCAAATTTACTAACAAATTTGCGAAGGATCTTATATAACACATAGAGAACAACACGATGATGATATGTTCAAGGCCGGTGTCAAGCGAAATTTTTGTCCTCTTTGAAATTTCTGACCTATTATTGTCTGTCAGTTCTTTTCTTCTCTGAGTAAAGTAATAAAGTTTGGCGATTACTTTTTTTGATGCGTGTTGTGTAAATCAAGTCTTTTTGGTTAGATGTGAGATACCCACAACAACAAGCTACAGTACGGGAACAACTACAACCACTGAAAATTAATCTTAGACCTCAATATATGATTTTCCTAACGCTTATATAAATCCTAACCCGACACACTTACGTACACACCAAAGACTAATCATCAGGTGTCTTAGCGTATTTGATACGTAAAATATTCCTCTGTTTATGCTCACATGGCGTAAAGTCAGAATTTTCGACAGTCAGAACTTTCGCTTGACACCGGGCGTATCCGTGCATTAGCTGTAGATTTTGTACCGCTCCCTCTTCGAGGCCACTTGATCCTTCCTAAGTTCCTATTGTGTAATGTTAAATCCATGATTTCTTACAACACACAACTAGAGTAGTGCTCTTCAACAGGGGTTCCGCGGAACCCTAGTGTTTCGCAAAATACGTAGCGGGGTTCCGTGAGTTTTAAAGGTTCCGTGAGTTTTAAAGGTTCCGTGAGGGTTCCTCGTTTTTTAGGGAAATGATTCCTTCTTTATTATAATGATGCGTCATTATAAATTGTTTTGGATCACCGCGCCGCATTCAGACTCCAACTGGACCAGTTAGTTGTACAAGAGTTTGAGTGCAGTTAATAGCCAAAAAAGAAATATTGATAATTGTTGCAGCACTTGTTCATTGTTTTGCAATTAAGAAGAACGTTGTTATTGCATCGCCGATGTACAGTTCACAGTAGACTGAGTAGAGAGTATTACAGACTTGAGTTGCTGTACAGCCTTTGTGAGAATAAAGTAAAAATAGTGTGATTGTGTGAAACGTTTTACAATTAGGTCAATCCAGATGAAGCAAAATAGCATATTTTCTTATGTAAAGCGAAATAATAACAACAGTGAAGGTGTGGACGGTAATGAGTGTTGTAGTTTAAATGTAAAAGACGCACCTCCTCCGAGGCGGACCAAATGTGATTCAATTGCCAAAGTTAGAAAATGGGATGGCACGTACGGGTTCTTTTTGCCGGATGACCAAATTCTGAATGTAGCAGCTACATTCAACAAACGCAAGAACAACCGAGTCAGTAAATATTTCTTGCTTTTTAACTTCTGTAATAACTATTTATTTGTTAAAGTGTCAAATAACGAAATATTTACGTTTCTTCGTGTTTTCAAAAAGATTGTTAATGGGGGCTCCATGACAAACGCGGAAGTATGTCAGGGGTTCTACGATGACAAAAATGTTGACGAGCACTGATCTAGAGGGCGAAATGTTATATTTGGGAGTTACAAAACAAAAACCACACAATATCAGGGGAATTCGTTCTCTACTGCATCCATTCTATTTATTCAAAACGAATGCTTTTACCGCTGTTACGTGCAGCTAACGTACCAGGTATGACAGTCTGTTTCAAAATCTGGTCGGTATCATCTCCGCAATAACCCATTGCATTGCAAGCGATAAGCAAGATATCGTAGGCCAAGGTGTTGTTCAGCTGGTCGTTGAAGAAATATAGGTCTGTAAACCCAAAATTATTCAGCTATGCTGTAAATGGCCCGATGTAAAAATTATTTTGAACTTTTGTCTAAAATAAAAAAAAACGATTTTTTGGAAATTGACACAATGCTTTACGTGCAAGAGCTTTTCAAGACGAAATGACATAAACGTCGTAAAAGTTTAATATATTTGCAACAGATAACGGAGAAATTGTAATGTTGCAAAAAAAGCAATGAAACCTCACCACTTGTGTTGTAAGTTTTGTTGTTTGCAGGACTGAGTTTGGGCACTACAGTGATGTTGTAGGAAACAGCTCCGTTTGGAGGTTGCCATGTTGAGTTAAACTGTGACCCATCGTAGTCAAAAACAGTAAAGAAGCTTGGTGGCAACGGAGCTGAAATGTAAACAAAAATATTAATTTTGAACTTTTAACTCAGCAAGCTTGTAATGAAAGTTGTCAAGAATTTCGCCAACAAAGCAAAGATGATTTTGAAAAATTGTATATGTTAATATGCAAGAGAATACCGCACAAACTGATATCTATAGCATCTTTCAAGGCTCATATGAAGTATTTTTTGCAGAAGCGTTTCATGAATTTTTATGTGATATCAATAATTCATACTAAAATCTTACTACTAAGAGGTGCATTAAAGCCTGCAGCTGATTGCTGATGTGTTAAATGAGGCACAAACATTCTGCAAATTTATTGATAATATAAAATTTGGATAACTGCATCAGAAATGTCAAGTGAACGCATTCGAAATTAAATAACTTCAGCATTTGCCAACAGTGGCTTGGTTTCACCAAGTTGGAACAGATGAACAAACGGGCGAAGTGGAACTCCTGGGCGTTACTCATTGCATAACACTGCTGAAGGTGACTATGGTTTTGTCACAAAAGACTTTCTACAACCCACAGTACAGTGGAGGGTGTTCATTAAATCCCACTGAGCTAACCTCTGCCCAATTTAGGTATACCATTCAACAAGGTAAATATAAAAGCAGTTAACGTTCACATAGAAAGCTTGTTCTTCCAGTAGCTGCATTTTTCGACGCTCTTTCGGACAGTCCTATCGAAATCTGGACAGGTTTTGTAGTTTTCGATGGGGAACGACAATTTTGCCCAAACTGACTCATTGTTACCTGTGGTGTAACAGATTCCTACACAAGGTCGCTCGTTAAGGTAACCTTGACCAATTTGGGCAAAAGGCGTTGGTGCACTAGTAAGCCACGCCAGCAACCTTTGGCCGAAGCCAGCAGGAGAGTAGATCACACGAGTGCAAGCACGGACGACGGAGATCAATTTGGCACGAATGGCTCCTGCTCAGCTCGTGGTTTTCATTGCGAAACAGGCAGGAGAATGTGTGACGCCTGCTACTTCAGAGGAAAGAATTTCGTTAGCGAGAAAATGTTTGCAGCTTGTTGTGTGCGCACTTGTGGTGATAGGTCAAAGCATTTTATTGAGGCAATGAACTTTGAGACCAAAGTACGCTTTGAAACCTGTCCAGTGGTGGACACTGTCCACCATCAAATAAAAACAAAACGAAGTTTCCGTGCAAACTGCCAACGATGCGGAGCACCTGTCTGCACTGATCACTTTCAAGTTTCCTGAAAAAATTACTGACACCCCTGGAATACTAACCCTGGGTGATTTTCATCCGGACAGGAGTAGTGGCTACGTGGTCCCTAGAAGAAAATCACCCTAAATTATGGTTGATTGTGAGTTCGGGTGAAAATCACCCGATGTTATGGTTAGTGCGAGTTCGGGTGAAAATCACCCCACGTTGTCGTTAGTGTGAGTTTGGGGTGAAAATCACCGGTCGTTATGGTTAGTGCGACTTTTTTGTTTCCCTGGTGATGCCTTAACATTGTACAAATTGACAAAACTCCACTAAGATTTAGTGTCTCATATTTCAATTTCGGGGGTTTGGTGCATTATTTGGGGGAACGTAGCCCACCAAATCTCCCTGTGGCCACGTAACTGGCCGTATGTGAGACATGAAAGTCAATAGCAGTGCCGCGATCAAACTGATTGCCCAACAAATGTCGTGAAGCAAGGCTGCCCAACCCACGGCCCGGGAGGTTGTTTCAAGTGGCCCGCGATGTGATAAGTTCGTAAGCAGACATGTTTAATTTTTAGTCTTTTCATAGGCTCAAGTATATTTGCCAACAAAACACATCAAAATTATACCTGTTATTTCCGTTATGGGCCTACCACCCAGAAACTTGTATAACAAAAGCTTCGAAAATATGTCAATTTTTTAGATTTGGTTTACATCCATACAAGCTGGCAACACCGCGTGCAACTATAGGACTCATTGTCACCTCGTGTTATCGCATAAAACTTATTAAAATCAAGGGATATGTTACGTCACAATAGTTTATTGTTACATCACAGAAAGCGATTGTGGCCCGCAATAAATTTCCTCACGTGAAGTGGCCCGCAACACTAAAAAGGTTGGGCAGGCCTGCCATAAAGCATTCAAGTATACCCTATGTGCCTGATTATCGTGAAAAATTTGCCCGTTTTGGACAGGCTTGATTTATGTGGCTGAAAATTGCAATGAAAATAGAAAGAAGTTTATGTCTCAACCTAATTTACTTTTATTGCAGATAGAACCACAAGCTTGAAGTTAGCTTACATTTAAACCTTAAACCAGGGTCTCAAACACACGGCCCGCCAGGGCATTTTGTGCGGCCCGCGATGCTTTTTGGGAAATTTCAAATAAATAACATTTAGGTTGCCAAGTGCCTTGAACCAAACCTGAATGATACCCAGCGTGTTTTTTTTCCTGCCGTAGTATTATAGACCAAATGTCACTTTCTAGAAAATTTTTGAGAAATCTTGGGAGTATGCCAAAGACGTGTACACATGTTTTGTCGACCAAGAGAAAGCATATGACCGGCTTCCCCGTGAATAGCTTTGGGGAGTGTTGCGGCAGACCGGTGTTGGCTGACGCCTGTTACTGGCCGTCAAGTTACTGTATACCTGCTCAGAAGTTTGTTTCCGCGTCGGGAGGGTTAAATCAAGACTGTTCACCGTAGGTGTTGGACTCCGAAAAAGGTGTGTGCTGTCACCACACTTCATACAGTAGTTTTTAGACCAGCGGTTTTTAATCTTTTTTCTACCACGCCTCCCTTAAGTAATTGTCCTTTGTTTCAAGCTCCCCTGACTTTCAATAAGCTGTAAAAACAAGTGTATTTATTCGTAATTTTAATGATCAAACTTTCCATGTTGTAATGCGCCTAAGGACTCGCACCACATTGGAAATTTATTGGCACCAGGGACGCCGGAACGTCGGTAGGGCAGGGGGGCAGAAAAAAGTTAAGGGCAATGGAAACTTATGAAAAACAAACAAATCGTTACCAATGATCAGGCCCGTAAATAGGAGGGGCGCATGAGGCTTAATCTTCCTTGAAATAATTTTTGCTCCTCCCTGGAAAAATGTGTTGGAGATAGTTTGAAAAATTTGGGCCCTTCTCAACAAGCTCTTCGCCTCACCTGGTGTCCCAATCTGGTTACGGCCTGTTAATTATGCTTGCAGCAGTTGAACAGTAATGTTGACTTCAAAAATAATAAAACAAAATACAGACAACTTGTTTCAATTCGACCTTGATGAATCATAAAATTACCTATGAAAAGTCACCTTTGCCCCCGTTGTCCCTCGTTTGAAAGGTCAGGGATTCAATGCCACCTCTCTCCGACGTCCCTGCTTGCCGCTATCAGCAGTCACTGCCTCGCTACATTACCTGCCAAGATGTCTGCGGTCAAGAGTCACACGCAACAAAACGCCTAATATCGTAACTTGAAGTGAACATTTGAAGATTTGTTGCCATGTTATTATCACACGACAAACACCAACAGTAAAACAATCCTCTCGCAAGTTTCGCAACTTGCCCCTGCAGGCAGTAGCGTAGCCAGCCCAAAAATTTGGTGGGGGCAAAAATTTTTGATTTTAGGCGAATAACACTATTTTGTTTGTGATACCGCCTCTCAAAGCACAAATGACTATATGTTCTAAAAATTTTGGGGGCCCCTTAGGCCTCCCCTGGCTCCGCATATGCCTGCAGACAAAAGAGCGGACATGATGAACTGCAAGTTCACCACTGCATGACACCAGAACAGTGAACTTTGCTCTTGTGCCGTGTGCGTGTCGTACCGGCAAATAAACTGTTATTGCAAGAAATAAACCAATTGATTGGAATTGAGCTGGTGACGTCAAATTTTCTAGAAAGTTTTAGTTCTTAGTCCCAATTTCCAGAGAAAGACAAATGTCCGTTTTGTCCCCGGGGCAGATCCAGCCAACAAGGTTAGGGGGGCGATTTCAGTAATATGTGTTAGTCAAGTCTCATTACGGGTTCACTACTTTAAGAGAGATGAAGTATACTTCAAAACACTTCTGTGACAAAACAATGGATGACATTGTATTGTATTTCGATGACATTGTAGTGACTGACGACGTCATTGACGGGCCCCTTCCGAACAAAATTCTTCGCTGCGCTACTGGTGGTATTTACGAGTGACATAAGGTGGAGCGAGGAGATTGTTACACGGATTGGCAAAGCTAACGCATAATTCTGCGTGAGCTTTATCGTTCTGTGTTCACAAAATGGGAGTTTTGAAACCCCACAAAACTGTCAGATTTAAATCGGTCTTTGTTCCTATCCTTACCTATGGTCATGAATCTTGGGTAATGACCGAAAGAATATTATCTCAGAACCAGATGCAAGCGGCAGAGATGGGATTTTTGCGAAGAGTCCACGGCGCGACACATGGGCGCACCAAGGTGAAATGGCGCCTGGGGCAAGAAACAAGTTTGTCGCCCCCATGTTTGAATCTACGGCCTTTTTGGATTAAATGTACTGTATTGAAGAAAATCTTGCGACCAGGTTAGGACTTTTCGGCGCCCCCAGTGATTTCGCTCCCGGGGCATTGTGCCTACAGTCCCTTGCCCCCTCTTTAGTGGTTACACCCCTTGTGTGACACGTCACTGTAGTGCGCAGCTGTGAAATTCGCCGAGCCCTGGATGTCGAACCACTTCTCTGCATTGAGAGACCACAGCTACGCTGGTTCGTCCATGTGTCCAGAATACCCCACAAAAACCAAGGAGAGGCACGTCTTGCTGGCTAAATCCACTGGAAAGCGGCCCAGAGGTCGTCAAAGGCCAAGGTGGATTGACTACATCTGTGACCTTGCTTACTCCCGTCTTGGTGTGGAGCCAGCAGAACTGTCTGAAATTGTTGTTGACCATGAGGTATTCCAAGTCCTCCTAGGGCTGTTGCCCCGCGACCTTCCGCCCTGGATTACTAACCTTCAGCTTTTGTCACACTAACGTCGGGTGTGCATGACTCGGTTTTCAAAAATGAAAAGAATGTACTTTCCTTCAAATAAAATTTATCAAAAAAGCTACACTGAAAATATAAGTCTCACTGAGCAGTTTGAGCACTAACAAAGTTACTTTACTCTAATATCATACGATTTTTGATGAAAAGTAATTAGACCAAATATAGCGAAGGTGTCATATATGCCTGAATTGAATTACTCATAAAAAATTATGGGGCGTGAAGAACTTCTCCTTTTGAATACTTGAATACTGCTAACAAGACCGTAGAAGAATGCGCTGAGTGAGGTTCAGCTTTTTACAGCCACCTGGCGCATAACCCCCTGTAACCATAACGTCGGGTCAGCGTGATTTCGTCACCTCACACTAACGTCGGGTCAGCGTGACCCGAACTCGTGACGAACTCGCTCCTTTGGAAAATCGAAAAGAGCGTGGATGACCGCAAGCGCACCTATTTACAAGTCACACAAAAAAATGAAGCTACTGAAGAGTTGAAAGCTCGCCGACGCGCGCTTACGTAGTTTCACGTGGATAACCTCATATGACCCGGGAAACCGTGACCCACGTTAGTATTCCAGGGCTAGAGAAAAAACGGCATGAAAATGAATGAAATGAATACCATTTACGTCATTTAGTTTATTTACCGGTATTTAAAAGTGCTCGGCTAACGAGTGAACAAGTTTCTCCGACGGCTAAAATTGATTAATACTAACGTAGAGACGGAAATGATTTGCCTATAATTTATGACACCTTCCGCAGGAAATAAAATGGAAAAGCTGTTTCTAGTAAGGTCAGGACGGTACAGACATCGTTATGTCAGCGTGATAATGCGGCCCGCGGGTTACCTTATAAGTCCTCATGTGGCCCACGGAGCAATCTGAGTTCGAGACCCCTGCCTTAAACCGATCACCAATAACGTCTACAGGCTGAATTTTATGATTTTTCTTTACTTATTCGTTAATTTACCACTTCCCTCATTTTCGTTTGGGAAAGTGCTTTTGTTCTTTATCATATAAAGATTTTTCCAAAACCAACACGTTGTTCTTTTTATGATTAGATGAGCGTGACACGACTTGATAATTTGTACAAAAACCCGCGCGCACGTCTACACCTGCCAATTAGTCCATTATAAGCGAATAAACAAAAACTTCCCATTTTGGGCAAGGACAACAACGGTGTTTGTGTTTGAAGGTTACCTGAGCAGGATTAGGAAAAAATACCGCCCAAAGACGACATTGAAGTCAATCAGTCTTAGAGAAGCAATATAACTGACGCGTCTCAACGAAAGGAAAGAAGATTATCTCATTAGTTTAAACCGACTCAAAGAAAAATCAATTCGCACGAACTTCCCTATGGACATAAAAAATGACAGCAATGGCATCGAACTAGGACGAAAGACTACGCCCTCCAAAATGTGACAATAAAGATGACCCATAGGTTTGGGCAACATCTTTCCCCACCTCCAAACTTCAACAAACAAAGAAAAAAACTAAATAAGAAGGCAATCATAACCTGCAAAAGACCTACCACAATTGGAAAAAAACTAATCAACTACAAGCACCTTGCTTTGAGGAAAACACAAAAGCAAATCAAACGTGTTCCAAGACCTAGCAATCACTGCCCTTGGTGGTTGCCATAGAAAACACAACAAATCCATGAAACCAGATGTTTCACAAAGAAAGGGAAAAAATGAAACTTTCTCACTGAACCAAAGCTTGACTTGAGGAACTTGTAGTATGTATGTGGTGACTTGAGTGATATGCCATAAACAGCATGTTGGCCAAACTAGCAATAAATTTTTCATGATGTGGTCACCGAAACGCAGCAGTTAGACCAGCGATTCTCAAAGTTTTTTCATATTCCCCCTTACAAACCCAAACGCTGTTAGTTCCTCCCCAATAAAAAAATCGCAAAAAAATGATTGCAAAAATTTCACACTAGCCTACCTATTGTGAAAAAACAATAGACCAGGGGTGGCCAACCTGCGGCTCGCAAGCCGCATGTAGTTCTTTGCCCGGTTTCATGCTGCTCTTACAAAAATATATACAGCATTTGTTGGTGTATAAGTCGCAAAATTTTGTGTGAATTGATCACCTTGAAAGTGAGGGGTCGACTTACACACGCATTGCGTGGAAGCGTGCTTGATGGCTTGTGCACATACATACGCGAGCGCATTTACGTGGCGCACGTGTTAGTTTCCATGTTGCGTGGAAGCGCGCTTTGTGGTTTGCGCAAGAACAAATACAATCGATCACATTCAAGCAGCGTTGCGCATTTCTGTCATTATCATTTTGGTGTGTGATAGTTACAAAAAATCTGGCTGAGCAAAGGTATGTGTGTGAGAAAGAGATGGGGTGATGTCCATGTGCTTGATGTGGATCTTTGCAGTGACACAGTAAGACATGTGGCTCTTGGTCTCTGAGTGTTTGGCCACCCCTGCAATAGACGATTATGAATCAAACAGACTCTTTTATAACGTCAGTCACTGCAGTTTAAAGCAGCTTGTCCCAGCGCACTGTTGATATTTTCATCTCAACCAAACTCGCTGTGCAGTTTTTATGTGTTTTATAAGCAAATAATAAAAACTTAAGTTTTTTTCATCCACAGCTTTTCCTCCCCAATTCCACCCTGGAACAAATTTCCACCCAGGAATTGCAAATTCCTCTCTTGGTGAGTGAAATGGTAACCGTTTGAGAACCACTGAGTTAGACGAAACCGAATTGCAAAAGCTACAATGACAAAACGGCTTTAACATGGCACTGTTCAAAAGTCGTGGCATAGCCAAACAACCATCTTCAAACGTTGCAGGTTCTGTTCTAATTTATTCATTTCAGCCTTAAGTCTGTTTCCTTTCTCTGCTCCTACTCAGAATGTCAACATTTTACCCGTAAACATTGCTTGTAACTTGTGGGACTGATGATATATAGTATTGCTTGTAACTTGTAGGACTGAGGATATATGAAATCAGTTTCCTAATAAAATTCTCTGAATATCGATTTGTTGCTTGTGTTGCAGACCCCCCGGGCTAGGGTCTGAACATTTTAATGAGAAAAAACTGTTCTTTTCAACGTCTTCATGTCACAAAGCTTTCGCTGTGGTTCGCACAAGTTCAAAGCGTTTAAAACAACATCTCAAAGTCCGTGACGCACAGATCGGTTTGCATAATTGCATCACTTTTAGGAATAAAACTTTAACAAACTCCAATAAAATCAGCTATTGTGACACTGCGTCACAATACTTGCCCACTTTTGAAAAATACTTACTTGACAATTAAGAGGCAATTTTTATAGGGACCCGTACAATCAACTCACTACCAAAATATCGTGTTCACTTTTTTAGTACAATATGCAGTGTCCTCCATAAAATTACAACTAAAATGTAGAGTGAAATGGCATGCGTAGACTGGGTGGTGTCAAATTAGCCAAATTGTGCTTACCGTCACAAAAATGTTTGTACATTAAATAATAAAGCGCTTTACTTTTTAATTAAACATCTATAGACCGAGTCTTGTAGGGATTGGGCGACGATATCTTCCAAAGTAATTATTTTTCTTTTGCAAAATCAAGGTCTATTTGAATTCAACACCATATGTTAAGCTCTACATATCAGTGTTTCATTTAAATGAAGTTTTCATAAATCTCAGAAATATACAAACCACACTAAAAACTTTCAGTAGAATACCTGTTATAATGGTAGCTGTTGTTGGATCTCCAACCCCTGCAATCCCAACTCCTTGTATGGTAATCACATAAGACGTTCCTGATTCTAGGTTTGAAATCAACGCCGAAGTTTTCCCAGTCAACTACACAAGAACTTCATTAATGCAAATGCTCTTCGTCAGAGGTTGAATTAAATTGGAAACAAGTTTTTGTCAATATTATTGAACAAATACAAAATTTAATCAATATTCTTCTCGATCTCTGATCCACACGATTTCAATTTGTCACGGAATAGCTTCCTAAATAAAAAAGCATTGATTTCAATTGCAAAATGTATCATATACAAAATAATAATTGAATTTATCCTGCACAAAATAAAAATTGTATCCTACACAAAATAAAAATTGAAACAAAAACAAATCCAAAGGTTCAAATGAGGATAGAATATCACACTTTTATTGATATGCGATGCGCAAAACTTTAATGTGTAAAGCTTGTAAATTTTGCAAACACCATGGATGAACTTTTTTGTACTCTACAACAAACGATTTTGCAGCAAAAAACTAGAAAAACTAATGCAATATTTAATATAGCATGAACTATACCGTTTCACACCGGTAGTTTGACGTGCTACTGAAAATGAACTGTTTTCAATATTTTTTCACTGCGTTTGGGAATTTTGGAGAAAGGTATGACAAGCTACGTTGAAAAGGCTTGTAATGAAAGATTGCTAGTCAAACATTGCACTTAAAATATATTTAGCCCGCCAACACCACTAAAATATTTTGAAGAGTAGCATATTTGCCATTATAACATTGAACCCTCGTCGAAGAAACATTTCTAGCTTGGAGAGCTTGAAATAGCAGATACGTAACATATGTATGGTGACTCATGCGTGCCGCCTAAAAATATTTGTGTCTGGCATTATTTTGAAATAAAAACAGGAAAATACGAAAATTTTACACTTTTTCCATAAATATTGGCAAACTGTTGACACAAAATAAAAAATATTAGAAAAAGTTTGGTTACGTTTTGTTTTTGAAATTTGCCAGGCACATGTTGCAACTCTAACAAATGATCCCCAATACAATTCTTTAGGCTCTCTAAGATCACGAAGCAGCTTCTAACTTTTCAGCCAAGGCTAAAGGCCAGCATTATTCCAGTATTGACTGACTGCATCGCAACCACCACTCCCCTTACGCAAAATCCAACCTTTTCTTCTGGCGTAAAAGATATCATCCACTTGATCTAAGCCACAAGTGATACGTCTTATGTCACAAATCCCTCAAAGACATTTCCCCAAGGATAGGTTATCACAATAAGGAAAGGCCCTGACTAGTCTACACGTCTGCTTCTAACTGACCACAGCTAACTAACAGCAAAAGTCAAGCTCAGGCGTACCCACGATACGGTCTCGAGCTACTGAAGCCAGTCATCAGCATAGGAGAATCTGTAATCAAACCGTTGCAAGTCGCAACCCTGGCCCAGGAGGATGGCAAGCATGGGCCACGACCAGAAAAGCTGAAGCGACTTTTTTCGATTTGCTTTGCGTTTATTTTTGCAAAATGAAAGTGTTTCCGAATCAAAAGTGAAAATGTTTCCGAAACGAAAATATATATGTTTTCAAAAAAAAATGTTTACCTTTAGAAATCATTTTCGATACGAAAGTAAATATGTTTTTGAAACGAAAATAATTTTTTTGCAAACGCTGTGTCTTTCAAAAATGTTCACAATCCGAAAAATTTTCATTCATATTTTGAAAGCGATTCGTTTTTGGTTATATTTGAAATAGCATCAAAATGCAAACAAACTTTTTCTAATACTTTTCATTTCGTTTCAAGGATTTTGTTACCATTTATTTTAAAACTGCAAAATTTTCGTATGTTTTGTTTTTTTGGTGAGCCACTATACATGTGCTTATTAACACACTTTGTGTCGCTAATTAACTCATTTCTTTATACATTGACAAGACATTTGATATTTTAGATGGACATATTGCTCCACACATTGGCACAAATATTCAAAATCTTCAAAGTTGCGTACTGCCACAGTAGGAGGCGAAATAATTTGACGTCTCGTCCTTGATGCGTTTGATTGTGCAGCGACGTCATATGATTCGACACCATGAACATCATCCCAACTGAGTGACACAGAATCATTTTTGACTGAATCAAAATAAATTCGGTTTACTCTGGCAGGTCCTGAAAGCAAGTAATATTTTCTTTGTGACAATCACAATGCCATGCCAACGGGTGTAATTTCTGATTTAGAAGAATTCTATTAACCATACGAATAATCTTAACCATATACCAAACTGGGGAAAGAACGTAATTGATAACGTTAGGTTTTATGCAATTGACAACGGAACACGTATTTGTAAATAGAAACAGAAAAGTATTGTTTTGTGATTTATCAGCACCCGATCTTTGGTTAATTAATTAACCACAGACCTTTGTGAGCATACAAAATATTTTCTGGTTGTTGGCATTTGAGGCATTTAGAAAAATAAATATATAAAAGAAGATTAACACCAGCATACTTGTATATGCCATGATAGGAACAGAATCAACAGAAAAACCCGAACTAGAAAAAGACGTGAGGTTGATTATATATCTGGTGGCAGACGTCAAACCATGAAACGAAACCGGAGGAAATGAAGCATTCTTGGTATCAACGACAAGTCCATTACGCAGAATAGAAGCCTAAACACGAAAGAGTACAGTAGATTGCTGCAAGTCACGTAAACCGTCATTACCACTGATATAAAATCCTCAGTAATATCTCTGGTGCCTAAGCCGTATAATCGTATTAAATAGTGTAATAATTATAATTGAAACCATCAGGACGCATGACACTGACTTGAGAATTGCTCCTTTAAAACCATTCACATTGACGAAGACATACAAAATCAAGACAACATTAACCAATGATGGAATTTTTTCAACAATATTTGAAATCATACAAAGAAGTAAAACCAAAGCCTAAAGGTCATATCATTGGTGAGGTAAAAAACTGCAACAATTCTAACAGTAGTTATAACAACGAAACTCACACCAACGAGAAATATATTCAAAAGAAAATACATAAAACATAAGCACCAACAAAAATATTTGTTTCAAGCAGTGCTCTCACAAATATAAATTAGATCAAAAGTCCAATATTAAGAATAGAATTAGTCTACCTGATATACATGGAAGCAATCATCACTCCAAGAAACTGCTAAAGCAGAGGAATTAGCAAACAACAAGATAGGAATTGGAGGATAATCTAAAAAGGCACAGATCAATATGAACATGTAAGCAATGGTGGCGAATTAAATAAACACCCACGTGTTGGAAAAAAGTCACACATGAAACATCAAAAGCAATTCAACACCAAACAGAATTTCATTCATTCACTCAGTTCATACCCGCTTTTTTATGTGGAGGGTCGCGGGATCAGCAGCCCTAGAAGAACTCGGAATAACTCACGGCCAACAGCAATTTCAGATAGTTTTGCTGGCACCACACCAAAACGTGATGAAGAAACGTAGTAGATGTAGTCAGAACCAGGGCTGTGGAGCTCTTGTAAAAATGAATTGGCTCCGTCTCCGGAGCTCTCTGTTTTCGTAAGCATGGCCCCGGCTCCGGAGCTGTGTTTTTTTTATGACATGGCTCCTGCTCCAGCTCAGCTCCGGCTCCAGCTGTGCTTTGTTAATGCACTTTAACAATTTCGGTATTCCTAGTGTCCTTCTTGTAGCAAGTGAGCGTGTTATTCTAACATATTTTGAACTAATACTGTTAACACTACCAGGTCTGGGTGGTCGGAAGGAGTTTGGCGTAGAGTAGTAGGAGTCGGTAAAAATTCTTTTAAAAATATCCGACTTCGGGCTGATCTTCTGTTCGCCGATTGTGACTGTTTGTGCCACGAAAAAGTCCGCAAGCGTCACACTTTGCGTTTTTGCACAAGGGTTTAGTCTCACAAAATGCGTAAATATGCCCTGCGGTGGTTTTGACTGACTTGTTCACACTACACTTGGCAGTATTTCCACAGTCTGATGTAACTAGAGTAATTTCCAATATGAAACAAAACACATTGTGACCTTAATTACTGGTAGAAGAGACCCTCGGATTTCGCCGCGGCGACCTATTTCGATCAAATTAATTTGTCTCGCAGCATGAGCGAACCATGGCAACTGTCAAGTACGCGAATGATAAATCTGATTTTTGGTTCTCGGTTATGTTCCTGCTTCTAAAGCGTTGCACGTTTTGATACAATTAGTTGCCGGTAACACAGTTACTTATCTTCGTCCTTTGCATCAGCGTGGTCCAACTACGGTCCCGCGGGCTACATGTGGCGCAGACAGAATTTTTATGGCCCGCGAGCTTTCTCACTATTGGTTGTTGTGTGGATATAAGAGTACGTAATTTTAATTAGAACACGCATAACATCTTTTACTGTAATAATATTAATGTACAATATTACCGTCGTTAGTCTAGACCAGGGTCTCCAAACTACGGCCCACGGGCCAAATCTGCCCCGCCAAGGCATTTCATCTGGCTCGCGAAGACATTTTGTCAATAATGAAAAAATAACATATTTACAAAAAATGTATTGATTTCGTAGAATTTAACATATTCCGAAACAATTCTATTGCGTAAGATTTCTGGTCCTCGAACTGTTGTGTAGTGATTCTCTGACAAAAAAATTTTGGAGACCCCTGGGCTGGACCGTAGAGAGCTTCTAGAAAATAATCAGCATAAATAGGTTTCCCAACTGAAACATTTTGCAATAAAAATGCACTCGGCATTTTGAAGCACATAAATGCGATAAAGGTGTGAGTGAGAGTGGGCTACGCTTTCTACAATGAAGCAAGTCAAATCCAAAACACCAATCGAATGTCAGGCGAAGCACTGTCAATAGTCTCCGACTTGCTACCGCTAACATATTGGTGTTGATATAGGAACGATAGTGTCAGAGAAGCCTCACCCACAGGCATTGCATTAATTTCTAATAACATTTTATTGCTATAGTGCAGTGACGTATCTAGGGCATGGCAGGCATGGCACGTGCCGTGACGGGGGGCGCAAAATTTGCTTGGCAAAAATTAAAATCTTTATTTACAGTTTCTTTAACTTCTATTTTGCGCCCCATGCCAGGGACGTAACGAGGTTAGATGGCGCCCGGGACAACAAGCAAGTTTGGTGCCCCCATGTTCGAACCTGAGGTCTTTCCGAAGCAATTGTACTGTATTGAAGAAAGTACTTGTGACATTGTTGGGCCTTTTCGGCGCCCCACGCAGTGCGTCGGCTCGCCCATGATGATTCGGCGCCCGGGAAATTGTGCCCCTCTTGTCCCCTTCATTATGCCCCTTTCCCATGCATTCATAAACTGCAAAGCTGTAACAACACCGCGCCCTTACCTAAAGCATTAAGTGTTACGCCAGCACCACTAATCACTATGACAAAACTGCGGTATTGTGACATCTTATAGCACGAGGGTCAGACGTTGTGACAGAACAAGAACGCTCGCTTGCCATATCTACGAGACCTCGTTCTTCCCACGCTATAAGAAAGGATAAGTCAGTCCGTACTGCTGCATTTCAGGTAAGAAGATATTAGTCAGAATCTGGCTGAGACGAGTTTAAGTCTGTGGCTGTGACAATCTGACTGTCACTGCTGTTGAGGTCGTACAGATTTACAAGTTACATAAATTACTGCGGCCCACTCCGCCTTTATTAAACTTCTTCGATTCCCACTAATGTCCGATAAATAGGCTGAATATAATGCTCCAGTCCGGAGACTAAAGTAGAGAACATTAATTGGTCCTCGAAAAATTATCAGTTAGTATCATTGTCGTACTAGTTGAGCAAAAATGTTAACTCATGCAAGAGATTTGTTATTCTTGTTTAGAGCTAACTTTTTCTGTCCAAATTTGGCTTTCTGTTCGATTTCCAATGCCTTGTGAAAAGGTCCTGACTGTGAGAAACTAAAATCTAAGTGTGACAGTTTGGAGCTGTGAACAGTTCAGATGTAGATGGCAAGAAATTATACTAGAAGAGTCTATTGCAAAATGCTGGTTTCAAGTGGTGTAACTTAAAATTATCGCGTCCTGAAAGCTTCCTGACATTCTTCGAATTGCTTTGCAAATATTGCTAATGATGGCAGTTATAAAGTATTTACTGCAAGCTGCGAACGATCTTTCAGTAAACTGAAACTGGTCCTTTCATACCCCCGGGTCTCCTTGGATTAACAATAAGTCAGGGAAGGTTATGTGATATAGCTTTGATGAGAATAGAAAGGGAGGAAACAGCAAACGCTTGCTGTACTTTGATGAGATCATCGACGACTTTGCTTCGATAAAGGCACGGAAACTGTTGTTTTGTTTTAATTAGCATGTGATATAACCGGAAAAGGCTGGATATCTTTATGTCTCGATGGAATTGTGTTTTTTTTTAACAGAAGTGATACATGACTTGCATTAAATAGTTTATTGCACAATTCAGATTGAATGTTTTTTGTTTCAAAAGAAACTGTCGTTTGCAGTTGCAATATGTTGTTTGATTTTTTTGTTAAGATATACAATTTTGTCAGGCAACACTATGTAGACCTATAGACTACGATAACGTTATTATTTGAGTGTTGTTGATGTTTATCATAATAAAAATAAATGAGTATAGAAGTATGTTTTAGCCGTCATGGATAATTTATATTTTATTTGCTGAAAAGTTGAAGCAAAAGTAAACACAAATATTTTCAGTTTTAAAAAAATTATTTTCTTATGGTTTATCTTTCGTAAAAATTGTGCCTACATTTAATATCTAAAATATTAGAAAGGGTGCAGATTTAAATTTTGCCATGGGCGCCACTTTGCGTAGATACGCCACTGCTATTGTGTAATAATTTCGATGACACACTGACTTCGCTCACCTATTTTCCCTTTTCTATCTTGTCAATCTGTTTTTATACACCATTTTATGAGAAGTGGTCCTCGAGTTTTCACGTTTTTGTAAAATGGCCCATTGATCAAAAATAATTTGGCTACATTGCTCTACACAATAGCAGCGCGGCAGAAATCAGTGAATAACAAAGATCGCGTGACGAAAGGAGCTGGAAAAGACTCGTAATTGCTTGACGAAATAGCAGTAAACAACGTAAGAGTTAAGTTTTGAGTTGGTTGGTAGGCTCAATTGCTTGAACTTTTTGTTACGGTGGTTACAGAATATTCAAATAACTTCACTTGAAAAGCCGTTTGAGACGGTATCATCATGAATGCTTAGTGTGTTTTGCGACAGCGTCGCGTAGCAGATGTTTGGTGACTGCAGACTGCACATTTCCATTTTTCTTGTTTATTCAAATCCTGGACACACACCCAGGACGTACGAGAGGGGGGTTCAGCAGGAAGATTGTTTCGGAGCCCGACAGCTACGGAGGGGCCCGAGACAGAAGGAACATTTGATTTTTGTTGCTAGCAAACTCGGAATAATATAGCGAAATTAATCCTGGTGAGAACACTGCTTGGCCTAAGGGTTTGGTAGCTAGTGTGAGTTTGTCCATTGACCTGAATTTTCCTTTACCTCTTGCTTTTTCAAACATTTTCAAACAAATCTTTATTAAAAACTCTCTCCAATAAACCAAGACTTCCAAACTAAGAGTTAGTTCAAGTGAAATTTGAATGGAAATATGCCAGTTCACAATAAAATCTAATCTAGCAACAATAGCCATCCAATGTTGCGCATATGTGTAAGATAAGTAAAAAGTTAAAAATCAACCAGTGCAGGACGCAAGTGCTTGTAGTGCACCGTGAAGTTGTGCTGTGCATTTTGCTGATTGTTAAACTTGTGGCGCAAGCAGATACAGGCTCTAATCGAATGCGGATTAGAGGACATACCCAGGATTAGCGGACACAGGGACCCCGGAACGTCGTTAGGGGAGGGGGGACAAAAAATGTTGAGGGCAATGCAAACTTATGAAAAACAAAAAAAATGTTACCAATTATCAGGTCCGTAGCTATGAGGGGCTTAGTCTGCCCTAAAATTTTCTTTTCCCTCCCTGGAAAAATGTGTTGGACATAGTTTAAAAAAATTGGGCCCCTCGCAGTAAATTCTTCGCCTCCCCTGGTCTCCCTCTCTGGTCAGGGCCTGCCATTTATGCTTGTTATAGTTCAAGAATAATGTTGACTTCAGAAATAATAAAACAAACTATAGACAACTTTTTCAATTCGATCTTGATAAATCATAAAATTACCTACGAAAAAATACCTTTTCCCCCGTTGTTCCTCGTTTCAAAGGTCAGGGATCCAATGCCACCGCTCTCCAACACGTAAGTGAAGGAACAAGCAAATTTTTGGGGGTGCAAAGCATTTTTGCTCAAATTTTCCCAACTTGGCCAAAACGTTGCCCTGCAAATTTTGCCGACCGTGTTTTGGTGTGACCTCCATAAAATGGTCTTTATTTGTTTTTCTGCAAATGTTGGGCGCCATTACTGAAGTCAAACAATGTTGGGAGCCATTTGTCCCAGATTTTCAAGGTATTTGCCTAGATATTCGTGGATTTTGTTCGGATTTTCAAAGATTTTGCCCGGATTTTCAGGGATTTGGCCAAAATTTTCAGAGATTTTGCCCACATTTTCAACAAATCAAAACATTTGGGGGTGCCCTTGCACCCCCCCTCTCCTGCACCACTGCTCCGACGTCCCTGCTTGCCGCTATCAGCAGTCACTGTCTCGCTACATTACCTGCCAAGATGTCTGCGATCAAGAGCCTCATGCGACAAAACGCCTAATATCGGAACTTGAAGTGAACATTTGGAGGTTTGTTGCCATGTTATTATTACACAATAAAGACCAACAGTAAAACAATTCGCTCGCAAGTTTGACAACTTTCCTCTGCATGCAGTAGCATAGCCAGCCCAAAAATTTAGGGGAGCCAAAAAATTTTGTGGGGGACAAAATGTTTGATTTTAGGCGAATAACACTATTTTTTGTGATACCGCCTCTCAAAGCACAAATGATTATATGTTCTAAAAATTTCGGGGAACGTAGCTCCCTAGGCCCACCTGGCTACGCATATGCCTGCAAGCAAACAGCGTGCATGAGTGAACTGCAAGCTCAGCACTGCATGACACCAGAACAGTGAACCTGGCTCTTGTGCCGCGTGAGCGTTGCACCGGCAAATAAACTGTTAATGCAAGAAATAAATCAATTAATCGGAATTGAGCTGGTGACGTCAAATTTTCTAGAAAGTTTTAGTTCTTAGTCCCAATTTCCAGCGAGGGGCAAATGCCCGTTTTGACTCTGGGGCAGATCCAGCCAATAAGGTTAGGTGGGCGATTTCAATAATATTTGTTAGTCAGGTTTCATAGCTGGTTCACTATGATAAGAGAGATGAAGCATACTTCACAACACTTCTGTGACAAAAAATGGATGGCAAAATAGCCTTGTATTGAGAATGCTGTTTTCCAAATTGTAGCCTACACAATCATGGTAAATAAGGTTTATTCGTAGGTTTTGGGGGGATCAATTTCCCCCCTGGATTTGCCCCTGTTTTGACGCGACTGTTAACGCCCATGGCGTGGACGAGTTCAAAACTGTTTGCTTGAGTTCAATGTAAAAGCACACCCATAGCCCTAATAGTCATTCTTTTCGCATTTACATGTTTAGCAACAATGTTGACCTACCTCAAAACTAATAACAGAAATTTATAGAAAACGTTTCTGAACTTTATGTGTGCGCGAATAGCTGCAATAAATTTGTTTCAAATTTATCTTGATAAATCGTGAAACTACCTATGATGCTGGTATGTAAGGGCACTTGTGCCCCCTTTGCCCCCGTAATGCACCCCCGTTCCGGCGTCCCTGAGCGGATATACCCAGAAATCTGAAGATTAGGATTAGCGGACATACCCAGAAATCTGAAGATGTCGAAACCACACAGAAGAAACTAACTACTTACAGTATTTCGACAGAATGCTTTAAAGTAATGGTCACCGGTCTGTGGCCCGTGTGGCTATTCATTGTGGTTCGCGGTCAAAAATAGAAGCAATAGTCGGTGGACAAAACATTTCGTTTTGTCCCTTCATTCTTGTTATAATAAGTAAGCTTATTCCAAGAAAACAGTTACGCCAGTGGTTCCCAACCGGGGAGGAATTCCTCCCCAGGGAGGAATTTCATGAGTTCAGGGCAGGAATTTCCACTTTCTGTTTAAGTTACCTATTCGTTGTACAGTAAGTGTTGTACTTCTTTTTTAAGTTGACACTGCCTTTTTCAATTAATTATATCACTTTACATTTTTAAGTTATTTAGTGGACTATCACAACGTTTTTGTTGACAAACTTTAACGCCATTATTTGACAGCAAATAGTTCTTGTCCCACTTTTTGATCAAGTTATTGTCGATAATTTTTCATTTGTAATCCATA
>Ga0210059_1000899_pt1 | contig 42189 bp, 24 predicted proteins | sample Ectturendosymbi2_FD_188042 | JGI IMG/M metagenome (GOLD analysis project Ga0210059, IMG submission 188042) | Ecteinascidia turbinata endosymbiont from Florida, USA - Sample 2 (SPAdes) (version 2) | ecosystem: Host-associated > Tunicates > Ascidians > Unclassified | place: Key West, Florida... | reverse complement strand
GAGACAGCGACTGCTGATAGCGGTTAAGCACGTACATTTATACTTTGTGAAAAGCAGGGCTGTGGAGTCGGAAGGATTTTCAACCTGAGGAGTCGGAGTCGCAGAAAATTTTAACGACTCCGGGTAGACCTTTTGCTCACCAATTGTGACTGTTTGTGCCACAAACGTGCGTAAGCGTCACCCATTTGGCAATTTAGGCAGCTTGACGCTTCAACAAGAGATGATCATGGCTATTCAGACAGGCGGCAGCGCACTAACTTGCATACCTTCACTCAGGGGCCATTCCAGATCAGCAGCGTCCCTTGGGCTCATCACGCAACTTACACTTTGTGAATGCAACCGTTCGGGGCTTGTATCACTGAAATTTCCATTTGCTCATTCTGGTTGGCACTATCGTTGCTCCGTGACGTTGGCTACGCAACAATGAGAGTTCTCATGGGAGCTCGTCTAATGTTACATAACGCACGTCACAGAACAATGATAACGCCAGTTAATCCTTCACGTCTTTGGCTCATTCATATTAGTCCGAGTTACCAGACAGTTTATCGTTCGTTTGAAATTATTCTCGAATGGGTAGCCTACTGTCCATTGGGTTGGAATTCAAATCCAATGTTCTATGCAAACCCATTGCTTCAAAAAAAATTCAATCTGATATTAATTAAATTGAAAAAATGCTTAATTGCAGGGGCAGCTCGGGCTCCCATGGATGAGCCCGAGTAAAAAGCGAGCGAACGTATTCGAGAGTGCCGTTGTTGCGAACGATATTTTTTGATTCACGTCACCTGCAAATTGAACGCAGAAAGCCAACATGACACGAAAATATATGAACACTGACAATGCCCAATGGAAAGAGCCACAGTTAACAACCTTAATCAGTGAAATGGGTGGTAGCACAAACACGCAAAGCATGCAAGCTCGCGTTCTACAATATAAAGCGTAGTCGAAGGCTTGGGTTGATCCCGAGTGCTGGAATCGCCACTGCCGACACATGATTTAATTGTTTTTCACAAAGACTTTCCCCCGCAAACACGTGCTGGTGTTGGTTGACTTGTCAACACTCGGCATTCCACAGACCGACTCGATTTGAATGAGTAACCGGCAACTAAAAAAAACGCACTGTGACCTTAATCCCCAGTAAAATGGACACTCGGATTTCGTTGCGTTGTCAGGTAGCCTTGCAATTTATTGCGCGGCATCGGCGAAGCACGATGACTGTCTGATCGCGAACGATAATTCCGACCTATGGTTTCTGGTCACACTTCTCCTACTGGTTCGCAACGATGTGATTCAATTTGTTGAAGACAACACAGCAGATTCGCTTGGTCTTCTACGTACAGTAGCAAACTTCTTTAAAACGTTAAACAGACAAAATAAGTTTCTTAAAACAAACAAATCTTCTTTAAAACGCGCAAATGAATTTCGGTTCTTTTGTCGTAGAATTCCAATCGTATTCGCTTGGAAGTTCTATCGCAACATTTTTGTGTTAAAAAATCCATGTTGACTAATTCTCAAACCTTGCATGTTTGTTATACCTAAGTGAAAGCAGGGTAGTATGAAGTGTTTAGATAACGAAGAGAAATGGGAATGCTTCCAAGCGGTTAAGCTAAAACTTAAACTAATTTGTTTTACTTTCTTGGTTGGTAGTTTGTGGATTTTGACCTGTATAAGAGCTTACTTGTAATATGTTCATTTGGCCATCTAAGGAAAAATATAGCGACACATGTACGTTCAACAGAGTTGAAGCTTGACAGTGTTCGACCGCAAAAAGTTGTTTCAATGAAGTCATTTGAAAGAGTGTGCCCGAGCGAGTTTATCAACGGCGTTGCGCAATATGTGCACATGCTCACCGGTAGAATGCATGCATTTTTCAATTTTACTTGTTTACTGATATCATTTGCAAGGTATCTGCTTTAAAATCGATTATTTATCAGCCTTCTCTAATAATTTTCATTGTGTTTTTTGTAGATGAGTGCTTTTTCTGTAAAATTAAAAGACTAACTTCTGCTTGATCGTATTTTGTAAAAGTGAGAGATGAACGTGCATTTACATCGATTTAAAACAAGTTTCCGTATTCCTGGAAAGTGCAAGTAGGGTTTATGAATCCATCTGAAAAGAATTATCACTTTAAGTAACTAATACAGCTGAATGTCGTAGTCGGAGTTGGAGTCGGATAATCGAAATTGCCCGGAGTCGGAGTCGGATGACGGGACTTCCGACTCCACAGTCCTGCCTTGCAATATAATGTAAATATCGTACCTTGCAATCTATCGTCATTTTAACGTGAAGCAACGTAAACAAGACATCAAATCGGGCTGTAACCCACACTTCTTGTAAAATGCATGGAAATCGATGTGTTCTACCTATGAGTGATATGCACGTGCGACCAAAGCGATTCACCGTTTTGTGCACTCCAACTGACAGGTCTGATAAAACCCAATTGATGTGTTCTACTACGTAGTGCAAGGTGGCTGAACTACAGTACCATGTCCAAAACAAAATTGAGTTTGTTAATTCCTAAATCATTTGAAGGGATAAAGGAAAGCGTGATTAGCGTCTCTTTGAAAACACCTCTAAAAAACAAGATGGGGAATCTGTGTTTGCAAAACTTCACTTCCGCACCGGCCCGACGACTATATTGGCTTTACATCAAGCTGTTCCCCCATATTTTAAAACAAAATTGCTCCCATGATCCTGCCCGATATCCAACCAGTAAACCGGATAGTTATCATCTCTGTAGTGTTGGCACTAACGAAGGGAAGAAAATTTTGTGGGGAAACACTTCCCTATTTCCCTACGTCTCTTTTTCCCTGCTAGTAGGATTACCCAATAAATTGACTGTTTATGCACTTCAGTTAACTTTTTTCACACCTTATTCAAGTTAGTATGAGATATTTGGTGTCATTTGTGTTGATATATTGGAAATTTGCATTCAGAATTAGACAAATATAAAAATATGTTTTGAAAACTATGCTGTTGCTTGTCAAATTCCGAATATGATCTAGAATTGTCCATTTGCTATTTCATCTATTCTAACCTGGAAAGGAAAGTCTGCAGTGCTACATCCTTTATAAGCGCTTTGACAAAGTATCAGAATTCTGCATGAGCATACAATTTCAAAGTTGAAAAGTTCCAGTCTATTTATTCAATTATGTATTCACCAACAGTAAGTGATTTTTTTGTCCTGAACAACACTCATCTCATTTCATTAAACACTAGAATTGAGTAGAATTTTTTTTGCATTGTTTGTGCCTAGTGATAGAGGTTGGTTTGTTTTCCATGGCAAGTGCACTGACAAGATATTTTTAATGCTATTGCATCACGCCCTGAAAAATTATTCCAAGCCATTTCTGTAGTAAGGAAAAATTGTCATGCTTTGGATAATTAAGGTTCAAAAAAGGTTGCATTTTAGTATAGTTTTGAGGTGGGAGTAATGAGATAGTGGTGAGGTGAAATTTTCTCTTGAAAGGCTATGATTAACACCTTCCGTTCCGGTAGGTTAAGGCTGAAACCCAGCAGTTTGCATGCGAATATCTCTACCGATGGTTGTGCTAGAGAGCTGTTCAAATCCTCAAAAGATTCGGCAAGTCTTCGCATCTGCAATGAAAAAAACATTTTTTGGTTTCGTTGTTTGTGAGTGATGTCATAAGTCGAGTTGTTTTAGGCCTTTTTGGCCCACTTCATCTGGCCCTTAGCACAAACTGCTGGATGGCACTATTTCACTTCGGTTTTATTGGAAACTAGAGTAGGTTAAAATCCAAGTCTTGATACTTCCAATGACTTGCTGGGATTTCTGGTTCAACAGTTATTATCTAAAATAAAAAAAGTAATTAATCTCATAATTAGATAATTACTTTGTTTATTTGAGATCATAACTTTTGAACCAGAAATGCTAGAAAGTCGATCAAGGTCTCAAAAGACTGATTCTACTCTAGCCTAGTTTTCATTGAAAACTTTGAAATACTTCCATTTAGCGGTTGGGCCCAAGTCAGGTTGCAGCAGCCAAAAATGGCCAAAAACCTACCTTACTTATGACATCACTCACAAAAAAACTGAAACCCACAACTAAAAGTTTTTTTTCATTGCAGACTCAAAGACTTGCTGAGTCATTGGAGGGTTTCAACAGCTCTCTAGCGCAATCGGCTGAGGAGCTATGCGGTTAGTAAATCAATCGAAATATCCCTGGGTTTTACCTGATTTCAAATATGATATATTCATAGACCAGCAATGAATGTCTTAACTAAACATCAAGACGAAGGTAATATTTCCTAGAAGGTAATAGCATGAACCACTATTCTTGCATCACTTTGCAACTCCATAATGAGTTACGGCCAAAAGAGCTGTTCAAACCCTCTGAAGATATGGTGACTCTTCTAGTTTGGATTTTGAAAAATGGAAAGTTTTTCAGTTTTTTTTTGTGGGTGATGTCATAAAGTGGGATAGGTTTAAGCATTTTTGACCCAGGTTACTGGGCCCCATCGGCAAAAGACAATTTTTGACTCAAGTTCTCAATGGAAACTAAGCTATAATCCAAGTCTTGAGCCCTTAATTGGCTTTTTAGAATTTCTGGTTCAAAAGTTACAGCCTAAAAACAACAAAGCAATCAATCCTCTAATTAATTATTAATTTTTGGCCATAACCTTACTGCTTTCCCGGCTGGCATTGCGAGAGTGTGGTGCATACCCATTACCCATACTTGGTGCCTATTTGCTATAAATACATTATAGCAAATGGGCTTATGACAAGTAATACTGTGAGGTTTTCACCGAAATTTGTCCACCATGCTCCTTTCAATCACTTGAAAGAGACAAACTAAACCACACCATGTAATGTTGAAAAACACTGACAGATGATGCAACGTAAAAATATATGCTCAACCAGGTGGTTTTGGTGGGGGATGGGATTCCAATCACCAGTAGATGGATACTGATAGGCATTCTTAACCAGTAGGCTTAAGTGGAAAATATGTTGCACGTTTTGATGCCTGTACACTTATCATTTGTCAACGTGACAAAGCATTTCCAAAATAGTTCAGGCTACATACCACTGGAACAAGCGTAAGCCTACTGCTGCCATGTTGTTGAGGAAAGCTTAACTTCAATTGACGCATTTTTCGTACCACAAAAGCACCTATTACATTAATGAAGATGTCTGCATGTACTTCATTAACACTTTCACAGCTGGGTTAATTCAAGCAGTTTGCGTGGAAACAGCTGGATCGCACGTGGCTTTGCGCAAGAATTTCTCTGGTCCAGTAAGCACTACAGACCCGGTCAAAAGCTCAAAAGACTTGGCAAGTTTTGTAGTTTGCTCTCAAAAAAAATGTTTTGGTTTGGCGGGTGTGGATTTTTTGTGAGTGACATCATAAGTGGAGGACTTTTAAGCCACCATTTCACCAGCCTTTCGTTATAGGCAGAGATCACTGAAGAGTGCCTAAATACCTAAAAACCATTGCAGTCATAATAAAAAGTTATAATACTATATAGAAAAGCACTCTGCACAAACATTTTAGGCCTATTTTTTCATTGAAAAGTTCTAGGCATACTTGCCTTAACTGCACACAGCGGTTTTAGATGATATGTCAAAATCGATTGACAGAAACCTTTTCTCCAAGCCTTTCGACTACTTATACTGACTTGATCAAGACATTGTTTTTTGACCTAATTTTGCGAACAAGCACTGAAATTTTTTACACCGCGCACTGCTTATGTACTTGCTGCAACCTGAGCATGGCTTAAATCGGAAAAATATGACCCGTACATCTTTGAAAAATTCACGAAATTGTTTCTTGTGAAATTTTCTTCTGTGAAGGAAAAAGCGTCCAAATTTTGCGTGTGCCGGTTTTCAAAATGTTTGTCAGCTGGCATCCAAAAAAAGTGCCGAAAGTGCCTTTTTTCAGCTTAGAGGGAACACTGATCTAAAGTGATAAAAATATTTGACTGATTAGTTAATTATTTCTTTATTTTAGATCATAACTTTTAAACCAGAAATGCTAGAAAGTAGATCAACGGCTCAAAAGACTTCGGACTCGAGCCCAGTTTCCAATGAAAACTTCAGCGGAATACTTCGGCTTAGCGGTTGGGCCCTAGGCCAGGTAACATGAGCCAAAATGGCCCCAAAACTGCTTCACTTATGACGTCACTACAAAAAATCCACAACCCCCAACCACAAAAATTTTTTTAGTGCAGCATGGATGACTGGCTGATCTGTTTGAGCCCTTGAACAGCTCTCCAGCGCAATTGGCGGAGGAGCTATGGTGTTGGTAAGGCAACCGACAACTGCTGGTTTTAGGGCTATTTCAAAGTACGAATCTATCGTACCCTAGCTCTCAAAGTGTTAATGTTTGCAATGCAATGTCTTGTTTTCCTTGTAGTTGTCAGCATATCAAAGCATATCCATTTCACAAAATCACAGTCACTGCTGCAGGATGCTGTTCACCCTTAAGTGGACCAACTCAAAAGAACCATGCTTTCAAACAGCTTCTGAACCACATGTACTTTGAAATCTCATTTGAAGACCTGGTATTTGTCGAACACAGTCTAGTTATGACCATTGTTTTAAGCCATTTCCAGGCAAAAATAATTAGAAACAGAGCCCAAAGCATGATTTTCAGTGAAATCGTAGATTTACACCTGCTGAGCACTGGTGCAAAGATTTTCCAAGCATAGATTTACATACAGCGAGCCCGAAAGTGTTGAGCTCATTCTTAAAACTAAGTGGTCAAGGAGTTCTTCACTTGCTTTTAACTTCCAGAATGGGTGTCAGAGTGTGTTCAACACTGTTCATATGAAAATAATGTTGCCACTTGCAAAAATAGTGAACAGATTTTAACTGAAATTCCTTTGTGTGAATGAAAAAAGTGGTATCATGATGCATGTCTTTTTGCTAGGAAAATATTTTTCAAAGGCAGGGTGTTTTTATGAAATTTTCTGTTGGTTTGCACGAAGAATAATGTTTCCTTTAAGCAAAAACGAATTGTTGAAACCTCTTTGGCGATCCTGTTGAAATAGCTTTAAAATAGTTCAGTTTTTCAAGAGTTACCATAATTTACCGTTGCACAGCTAACCTTGTCAGCAACTTCTTATTTTCATATTTCATATGACCCACATATGTGCATTGAGTTTACTTGCAATTCTGCATGTAATTCAAACCAATTTTTGCAGGTTTTGTCCAAACTGACACTTTGTTAAAAATGTGAATCTGATTTCACTACATTTTGGAATGCATCTGCTTTTGCAGCTTTATAAACATTAAAACATGATTGAACCAAAATAGTTATGGATTGATGGTCAGCATAGTGTTTGCAGTGAAGACGTCTTTTGCTACAGTCTGGGTAGACACACTGATTTCAAAATTCTCATCACTGTGCCTTTTCCAAAATTGTTAAGAGTTCGTGTTATTGGTCTAATTTGTTATATTATTTAGCTTCACACACCTACTGATTGTCCACTAGAGTATCATCAGGTTAATGACTATAACAAAAGAATAAAAAGCCTAACATGACTTTTCTGTACAGGTTGGTGTGATATATGTCTTCAACCTAATTGTGGGCACTGGAGCCTTGACTCTTCCTAAAGCAATGGCTTCAGCTGGTTGGCTCCTTAGTTTGATTTTGCTGTCATTTCTTGGACTGATGAGGTGTGTATTTCATCTATGATTTTTGGGAGCTGGGTAGATTTTATGTGGATACAATGGTATTTACTTGAATAGAAAATGTTTTTATAATGGATGTTCACCACTGATTGGTAGCCTTACTCATTAACTCAATTTCCAACGTCATGGTGTGAATTCAAGTAACTGGTCTCCACCAAAGGTGACTGAGTTGAATCCATGGATTTGAATCCAACTCTGTGGCCTTGGTGGAGACTAGTTACTTGAATAGATATGTGCAAGTTTGAATCATCGCCAAATGATGAAAGCAGAGCCAAGCTGGCTGATTCCTAAGAAGCTTGCAGCAAATGTAGAGCTATTAAATATACTGTATTATGGTGTGAATAGGACCATAGCAATGCTATTTTGTCATGTGCATTGCAGTTACGTTACGACAACATTTGTGATAGAATCCCTTTCAATTGCAAATGCATGCATCAAGCAAGCTAAAAGAGATCATGCCAAGGTATGGTTTAATTGGATTTGTTTTGAACAGTTTCTTAAAAGAGCAGTTTGTTGACATGTATGTTTTCAGAAAATAGGACCCTGTTTTGAAAAAGAAAATTCCTTTTTATGTGTCCTTGGATTATTCACCTATTGTACACATAAAGTTTGCTTCGGGCAGTAGTCACGTTTGAAGAAGAGACATATATAGATTCATAAACTCTGGAAGTGTCAGGCACATATATGGATTAATAAACTCTGAAAGTTTTATGTGAAAACAAGCAGAACTGATGATATGCTAGAAACAGTTAAATGTATTGCAACAAATATTTCTTAAGTGATGAACATAGAAGTAACTTAAGCTTTCAAGGTTGATTTTCATGTCTTTTGTGAAGCAATCATTATTTAGATTGCCATCTCTGTAAAATTATTTTTCTAACATAAATTTTGTGCTAAGGTGGTGGATTGTAAGGCTTTTTGCTTTTCCGTTATGGAAAGCTTTTATTCTTACTGGTCGGCTGTCAAATTTTGGTTTTGAAATTTTCTCACTTCCTGCTTGCGTCAACTCAAAATCCCAATGATCTGGAGAAGAGCACTGGTGACCCCAAAGCCGGAAAAGTCGTTTGGGGACCCAAAGAGTTATTGCCCTATATCTCTTCTGTGTGTCCCCTTCAAGATCCTCGAGAGACTCATCTACGCTTGTGTCAAACCAATCGTCGACCCATTGCTCCCACAGGAACAGGTGGGTTTTGACACAGGAAGTCGACTGTAGATCAGGTCACCTTGCTGACACCGGACATTGAAGAGAGCTTTTCGGCTACAAATCTCACAGCAACCTATGACATTGTATTGTATTGCGGCCTCACCTGCAAGCTGCTCTGATTGCTACTTGATAGACACATGGTTCGCATGATCATGGAGATGGTTGGCAATCGCAGCTTCACCCCTTATCACTGACAAACAGCAGGTTACGATGCCTCAAAAACGGCGTCCTGCAGGCATCCGTCCTGGTACCTCCTCTCCAACATTTACATCTCTGACCTGCCAACTACCATCTCCAGAAAGTATACCTATGCTGACGACCTGGCAATCATGCATGCTGATTGAGACGGGCATTGGAAGGGGTGCTGAGCAAAGACATGGCAACTGTAGATGAATACCTCCAGACCAGGAAGCTGAAGCTCAGCACTACAAAAACGGTGTCAGTAGTCTTGCACCTCAACAAGGAAACCTGAGCTAAAAGACAACCTCAATAACAACGCCCTGTCCTTTGCTCCGAACCCAAATGCCTTGTAGTAACGTTGGACATGTCGTTCAGGTTTTACCGACACCTTGAGTCACTTGCAAAAAGTTGACATCACGCGTCGCACTCTTAAGGCGGCTGGCTGGCTCTGGCTGAGGTGCTGGAGTAACAACGTTGCGAACAGCCACCTTAGCCCTGGTACACTCAACAGCAGGGTACTGCTCTCCTGTGTGGTGCCGCAGTGCTCACACCCACCTAACTGACCCTGCCATCAACGACGCTTAGTTAATAGTGACTGGATGCTTTTGTCCCACACCAGCGGACAACTTTCCTATTGTTGCAGGCATCCAACCTGCTGAGCTTCGTTGAAATGGAGCCACACTGTCTCTAGCACGCCGTGCCACAGAGCCTAGACACCTGCTCTACTCAGTGTTCACCTGTCCACCGAGTGCAAATGCACTGCGCCTCAAATCGAGACACCCATTTGAACCCGCTGTACAACAACTCATCAGTTCCTCTGATTACAACAACAAACGTGCGGCGCACTGGGCGGATTGCCGGATCACGAATGGAATGCGGAGTGTTTGGAAAACCTTGCCAAACTCCGTACTTTCATCCCCAACATCGGCACCCACCCTCCTGGAATGACCCTCCTATGAACAGCGTGAGTCCGGCTCAACCGCCTCCGCACCGATGTTGAACGCTTCCGCTCATGCTTGTACAAATGCGGTATGGCCTATGGCCTCCTCTGCGGCCTGTGAGTGTGTCGCAGAAGAACAAACCGTCGACCATGTTGTCCTCCACTGTCCACTCCATCGACCTCCTCATGGACTGCACGGACTGACGGTTCTGGACGATGAGACAACAATCGAATGACTGCTCAACACCTGCCCTGGATCAAGTGCGGCCTAGCAGTGGTTATGAAAAACCGGCGCAAAAGAAGAAGATAATTTGGTCAACAGTACAACTGGCTTTAAAAACCAAAAAGATGCCTGTTTCTTATTGGTGGTCAGTTTTACCTGAAGCTTTTACATTCTGTACGTTCTTTACTGTGCGCTGCAACCAATGTGACCTCTCATGAACACTTCTTTAACTTTGAACGCAGTGCGGCTCTTGGTACTTCTGTTCCTACCTTGTTACACAAACCTGAATGCGTGTTTTTGAAAGGTATGTTCGTTCAAGCAAATATGAACCGATTGTCGATGAACTAGAGCTTATTCATGCCTCTCCCAGTTACGCCGATGTTCGTTTACAGAACAATCGAGAAACTACTGTTTCGTTGCGAGATATAGCCCCGATTATACAAAGAAATACCTTCTCAAAAGAGCTTCATTTAGATCCTGTTGATCGCCAGTCTGTTGACCACGGGTGCTTTTAATGTGTCTTCCAACACACAACTAGACGATCCTCTTAGTGATGTGAAAGACTATGAAACTGTTGTGCATTATGTCAATACCCATAATACTGCTGAACATGATGCGAATGACACTGTTGCATGTGAACCGCAACCTGGATCGTCGACTTTTTGCGAAGCTACGGTTGTTCCTGGCGAGCGCGCCGCCTTCTAGACCCACTTATATTAAGTTTTAGGGGAGGAGAATGATTTAGATACTTCAACCAATATTATTTTACCAATTTGTTTGATGTATTTTGTGACGTTATGGATTTCGCACGCACGTAGAAATTTATATCTTTGCGCAAGCCTATGATTTATCATATTAGATGTTGTGAAAGTTGGTTGGGTAACTAGCGTAATTATTATAATGATAAGATACTCCCTCTTATTCATATGAAGGCATTGTACAAAATGCATTTGCAGACATTAATATTAATTTTGTCAACTTCAAAAAATTGTTGCACAATGCTTCTTTGAGCTATAAACAATTTGAATCTTAACACCGTGACCGCACTTCCAGTTATTAATTAATTGCTATCTCTAAAAAATAAAACCATTTGATATTGATTACTAACCGCTTTGCTCGCAGACAATACTGTAAAGTCTTGTTTATGTGAAGCAGCACTCCCAAACAGTCACCTGACACAAACGTATATTTGACAATATTACCAATTGCATATTATCAAATCAGTATGTCACTGTACGAAAGTACATTGCAAATATTCGGCCAATATAACAAGGCTGATTACCAAAAAAATATTCGGCTAATGTGACAAGACTGATTACCAATTAATCGGTTTTCTCTGGCAGTTTTTGAGCAGGGTACAATTGGTTTCTGTTGAAACACTAAGAAAATTAACCCAGAGTTCATACCATGATATTGTAAAAACGACTGTGTGCTTCAGTTTTGAGTGGCATTGGTTTGTCAAAACATTTATGGCCGATTCATTTGCAATGTTGCATTCAATTATGATATCAAGTTATTTAGTTCTTTACGAATGGGTTTATACAGAAGTGCTCTACAGTCTACACCAGTGATTTTCAACGTGGTCCAGGTGGACCACTGGTGGTCAAGCCTGGAATTTCTAGTGGTTCACAGATTTCCATAAATCTTTGATAAAACGTTTCTGAAAAGTTTCGACCAGTTGTTCATGAGGTGTCAGCATAGTAAAGTAGTCCATAGGATAATTTTTTGAAAAGATGGTCCATGGGCCAAAAAAGATTGAGAACCATTAGTCAACTCTACACTAAACATCAAATTAACAGATCTGTTCCGGTTGCAGTGAACCACACTGCGTCTGCAACGTTACTTTTCGGCGAATATGTTTTTTATATGCTTGCCAAAGCTTGAGCATGCCATCAGGGGTGGAACAAGGTTAGATGGGGCGGGGCAAGAAGCAAGTTTGGCGCCCCCATGTTCAAGCCTAAGGTTTTTCGGGAGCAAGAGTACTGTATTGAAGGAAGTACTTGCAACACTGTTAAGACTTTTCGGCGCCTCCAGCGATGATTTGGCGCCAGGGGAATTATGCAGCCTGTCGTTACGCCCCTGCATGCCATTTTTAGCAATATTTCTAAAAGTTAGCATAGTTAGTGTGAAAAAATACTGTGAAACGCATGCTGACCAGCTTCACTCAGGTTTGCACAATGTGAATGAGAGATAAGAGTCCCATGTAGTGAAGCTATTAGCAGGAACAGGAACAAGTAACATGTTGCTTGAAACATCAGTTTCCAAATTGCTTGTAATCCCAGCAGCCTTTACTGGACCATTTTCATGTGAAATGTGGCTGTTATGAGATAAGCATATATATATGTATATATGTGCCGCTAATTATATCTCTTGCAGAATTCGTGTTTGAAAAAAGGGCTTTCAGTACTATTTTGTACCCGAAGACTGCCCTGTAAGATTTGCCAGCAAATGGAAGACTGTTCAAAAACAATAAGTACTCCTTTGCATTTATCACATTTCATTTAGCGTAATTATTAGCATGATAAGATACTTATTAACACTATGCTGAAGACAAACTTGAAAGATTGCAAGGCATTTTCAAGCCAGTTCAGGTTGATTTCTATATCACTGACAGCAGATTTAGGAAATTGAACAGACTGTGTTGCAGATTGATCATGCAGAGCCAGAGTGTTGCTCCACTAGTACAGACAGCGTTCAAGCACTTCATAAAGAGTTTATGAGAAACAAGGTGAGTTCTCATTCATAACATGACTGATTTTGTGATGCCATGCAGCAAAGCACAACCTCCATAAAAAGTATTGGTAGAACGATATCCTTGAGAAAATTATTTGCTTAGTATTTCTCCTTATAGGGGACCCGTTTCAAAGAAAGATGGGCAATTCTGCGTGGTAAATGCTGAGAATTCGGATTTCAAATTTTCCGTGTCGAAAATGACGATTTCGGTTTTTATAATACGATGCGGTTTTTATCTTTCGCAAGAGAATTAGTGTGCGCATCACGTGTGTGAGACAGGCGTAGCTCTGTACCGTATTCGGAAATTTTTTATAAAACACCGGTTCAAAACGGCCCAAAATTTTTGAATTCCGAATCCGACCCATGGTAAATTTTTTTGTTATTAGCTCTCTGTAAAGCAGCGGTCTGTTGGTCAATCTTACTGAAAGCGATAGCATTTTTTTAAACTTAGAAGTTGCGAGCGTGCAACTTCATCGCTTAATTGTAGGTGTGAATTAAAATCTGCAATTTTTAGTTTTAACTAACAATGAACACATAAACAGTCGGAAATATCATGCATAATACACCATAGCAGTATAGCAAAAGTTTTAGTATGTCACCAGTGTCATACATAGCCGCAATATTTGTGGTAAAAACAAACTGCAAGGATACACGAAGGCTTCCTACGGAGTTCTGAAGAGTATGGAAAAATTTGGCCATTTTCCAGCCAAGAAAAGTCTGGAAAAAAATCTTTTTGTTCTGTTAGTATGGAAACAGGAAATAATTTTCCAGACCTGATCTTATGACCTGTATTCTGATAATTTGGTTCTGATGTTTTTGATGCGATTGATAAGTTTGACCCTGGTCGTGTAGTGCCTGGATTCGCCCTGGGTATGTCATTCGGAAAGGTTAAGTCTGTAAAAAGTCCGGAAAAGGTTTTGAAAAAGTCAGGGAAGTTCTATTCAAAATTGCGTAGGAACCCTGCCCGTGTTTTTGCACTGTTAATTTCCCTGTTATTATTTTCATACCCGCTTTTCCCTCGAGAGAGTCGCGGGGCAGCCGCCCGAGGAGGATTCAAATTACTTCACGGTTTTCAACAATCGCTGATAGTTCTGCTGGCTCCGCACCAAGGCGGACCAAACAAAGTTTTGGAGATTTAGTCACGCCACCTGGTCCTTGTTCGACCTCTGACCTCTTTCCCTTGGGTGTTGCCAGCAGGACCAGTCTGAAAAGTCGTCAGCAAAACGCAAACCTTTCATCCTGAAGCTTCCAACAGTGACATCCTGGTCGACTCGGCTGTGTCTGTTTATTCAATTCACAGACTACGAGCAGGAGTGGTGGCAGCATACTGCACACACCTTTGTCGGAGTCCAATACCCACTGTGAACGGCTGCCATTTAACTCCGCCGACAGGGACACAAACTCTGAGCAGGAATGAAATGACTTTAATGGCCAATAACAGGTAGCCGTCAACACCGTAATGCCGCAGCATTCTCCATGGTTATGTTCGAGTGATCCGTTCATGTGCCTTTTCGAGGTCGACAAAACAAGCGTAGACATCATTGGCGTACTCCCAAGATTTCTCGAAAATTTTCTGGAGAATGAAAATTGGTTAGTAGTGCTACGACCAGGACGATACCGCAGCTTTGGTTCAATTATTTCTGGCACTTGGCACACAATTTTCCAGCACCCTCCCTACCCAACTGCACTTTTTCTATCCCATACCTGCAGCTGTCACTGTGTGTCTGGAAACCAGTAAGAACTTATGTAACGTGTTTCATCACTAGTGGCATTTTATTCAGTTGTTCATTTCAAAGCCAACATAAGCACTTAGAAACGTTGTAAAGTAAAAATGTTAAATATTTTGGTCAACTTTTAACGCTCCCTTAGCTTTAAAAGCACTACTGAAAAAGAGTGTCGTTCACTGACGAATTCTTTAAATTTGCTCTTCTGATATTCACGACATGCCCAGCCATACTAAACACTAGTCGTTCACTAGCAGCGCTATGTTGCCATCACCCAGAACGTATTTCTTGCAAGATCGCTGAGAGCTAACTCCAATCCGTGGTATCGCCAGCACTGGAGAATGTTGCTACTCACTTGTACTGCAAGCTCTCTTCCATTGAATTTCTTGCTCATGCCACTTTCACATGCACTGGACCAACATTCAGTTAGTTGCACAAAGAATTTCTTATACCGACCCGACCCGCATTAAGTTCAACCCGCGCCGCCCCCTACCCGCACGCATAGCTCTGTGGGTTCCCACACCGGACCCGCAACACACGCGTGTTAACCCGCCCCGCGCAGGACTCTAGTGTGAGAGCAGTGGCAATCTCTGCAACCTCTCGAATGATAGAATGGTAGCGTTGTGTGGCCTGGTGAAAACGGTTTCGTCGAAAGGCCAATTTTTTCCACTTCATGCAAAGCATTTCTAAATCTGACAGTTGCACCCAGAATATTACGATGCTCAACTGATTCCAAGCAACTGCGCTTTGATTTTTCCATCCTGTCGAGATTTCAAAGGTTTACGAAACAAAACTTCTACAGCGCTCACGTGATCCGCTGTGCATTACTCAAATTCATTTGTGGAGTTGCCATGCCAACCAAAATAAACTTCAGTTAAAGAATACGCTTTAGCAGTAGGTAGGTTGAACCCCACCGTGTGGCTTGACCAGGAACTGGTGATTTCCCATCACTCTTGATGATGTGGTCTATCTGGCAGCAGCTGCAGCTTTACTAATGTATGTCAGAAGACTGTTTACTTCGCAAAGAACTACGTGTTGCAACCTGAAGTGTGTGAATACCACATCACATGACGTGTATGTCATAACCCTCAAGGTCTGGCTCCAGCTCCAGGCATCTATTTGGTTCCGGCTCTCACATCTAAAAGTTTTTAGCTACGGCTCCAATATGAATTGGTGCAGTGAAAACTGAAAAACATCGTATTATATGTGAAATGGTATTGTTACACCAGCATAAATGAGGTGTTGCGAAATGATTTAATTGTTTGGTAGGGGGACACGTGTAAAAAAGTTTGAGTGAGAAGCCCAGATCTACACACAGTACAAACCGGAGTTGTGAAACTGGAAGCCAATTCCACCATCTAACAGTCTCAGGCTCAAGCTTCGGCTCCACAGCCCTGCTTTCAACTGCACTGCCGGAGTTGGAGTCAGTGAATTATTTTAAAACTCCGACATTAGTGATAAAAATATCAAGACTCCGAATGTGGTTAAAGTTGTACATATCATAAACTCGAACTCCGAAACCTTAGCGACAAATACAAACAAATGTTACGTTTGTTTAGTTTGTGGCTACAGCATAACATGAGATGCGAGCGGGTAAAAAAAAACGAAGGAAAGGCGAGCGTAATCCGCATTGTGCTCATCCTGTTCTTCGTCGCCCGGTCGCACTGCATGATATGAGCAATCGGAGGCAGCAGAAATCGCGAGGAATTTGAAGTTAAAAGTTCAACCAAATGATGCTGACACAGCAGGTTGATGGGGCGACAATGCTGAATGGTTGCCTATGCTCAAGCAGTTGGCTTTAACTTAACGACTACACACCTGCCACATCAGCATCTTCATACAGGGGTCTTTTTCTAGTACAGTATTAACCCCTACCAAATTGAAATCTCTATTAACTGGCGGACATTTGGAACATTTTAATATATGCACTGTCATAAACTTGTGGGTTGATTGTGTGTTTGTTGTGCATAAAAAGCATTGACGCGTGATTTCTTCCTCTGTACAGCAGATGTAGTTTGACACCGACATTATTTGGCTGCAATAAAAGCAGGGATGACCCAGTTATCAAAACTCAAAAATGAAAAAGTTGTTCGTGGAAGTCATTATATTTGGTGTACTTACGAAATAAGTCATTGATTGCGGAAATTTCGAGAGGGATTGTGAACTTTGAGGTAATGTTTAAGAATCTTTTGTATTATTTTACTTGAAATGGGATTTGAGTCTTTTGTGGAAGACTATTTTTCTTGTTTTCATTCAGTCCCATAAGCCACATCTCGTACATGTTTTGCCCGGTTACTAGAATTCGTGAAGACAGAAATTTTCGATATGCTTGCTTTGTGCCGTCTTGAAAGCGTCACGAGTGGTCTGCGGACGCCCATATCCGCTGGCTCTGCTCCGGGGACTAAGCGGCTACTTTCGTGGTGAATGCTGCGTAGGTGGTTAAGTCAGTGCTTGCCCTATTGCTATTTGGTGGTATTTTCAACAGCATAATCTTTGATGCAGCAATTGATTCCGACTGACGGTGTGGAAACAGTTAATTCTTGTGTTGCGGTCCCACCTATTATTTGTGTTTTCTGTCAGTCGTCAGCGCAAATCGACCGAAGCTGCGATTTTCTGAGGACAAACTGTTTTTACCATGCTGTGAAAGATCAGAATCATAAATTTGGAGAAGTGCTTCGGAAGTTTCTTTCCTGCCTGCTTCCGTCACTTGTAACGGTCTGACGTGCTTAAGACTGATACGTTTGCGGCTGGAGAGATTTAGACGTAGACAGCAATGATAACACGCTATGCACAAATTTGGATGATATGAATTTCGATATCTCGTGCCTGGCAACTTGTAGTGAAGCGAAATTGCTTACGGTGACACACCACGTTATACATAAGTATAGTGAGTAGTAACTTCAGTTGCTTTGGGCCTATCTGCTGTGGATTTTATGCATTGGTTTCCACGTTTTGCATAAGTTTTCAACAAATGGTCTGATGTAACGGTAATACATGACGTGCTGCTAATGCTGGCGTATTCGTTTCTTCACGATGAGTCGTTGTTAACAGCGAAAGTAGCGATGGATTTCCGACTGGGGATTTTCGACTTACCTTGTAATAGATTTTTGAAGGTATTTAATACTCATTATGACACAAACGCTGCTGCCCAAGCAGTTCCAGCGCATAGTTGGAACAATTTTCAGCCAAGATGCAAGTCAGTGTGAAAAAAGAAGCAATTTTCCGCAAAATTTTACAAGACAACCTCGCGTAGACCAAAAGGTCTGGTTTCGATTTTGATTGCGCTCGCGGCTAACGTTGAAAAGGACTACTCCACTGCATCCTTTAACAACCATTTCCACATTCTTTCCCGCCTGGTTTCATTGGCCTTCTCTCTTTTCCTGCACGTGTGCGTAACAGGAGAAAGGTAGAGACATATTTCCCTCCAGATTTACAGTGCCTATGAATACTGTAAGCTAGATTTTCTAGTTCATTGCATATGAATTTTTAACGTACTGTAGCTGGTAATGCTATGCAATTTGTATCCGCGCATTTTGTTACTGCTCTGATTTTTCTTTTCTAAGTTACTTGCTTGATGCTTAGAAACGATGAAAACTGCTCTACTGCAAAATTTTCGCGTCCTCTTGGCACGTAGAACTTTGGTTTTAAATAAACTTTTGTTACAATTGAGTAAGATGGCGTGAATCAAACGGTTCAGCTTAAAATCAACTGGGTTCTTCTTCAGAGTGGTGATTCGACGGATTCTGATACCAGTGATGCAGGAAGTCGTTCGCGAAGACTAGGCAGAAACAGGAGTGATATTGCATCCGAACACAGTCCACTGTTATCTTCAAGTTCTTCAAATGCTGTCTCTGGAAGTAGTTTAAGCGGTAATAGTCATTTTCTATGAGACCTATCTTGTTTTATCACATAGGTTGTGCTTCTGTCGAACCGAATCGTTTAGTTTGATTTTTACTTTCGTGTGATCTAAAATTCAATTCACTAATGCGCCTAGAACAGGGCTTCTCAACTGGGGGTCCATGGACGCCTGAGGGTCCATGGACCCCTAAGGGTCCATGGTGACCTACTGAAGGGGCCCAAATGATTTATGCAATCAGACGACTTTTGCCATTTGCATCAACTTAAATGCAACTTGTAAATTGATTTTTGTGTCTGATTAATTTTTTGGTTATCTGCTGGGGTGCACAGAGTTATCTGAAAAGGCATGGTGGTCCACAGACGAAAATGAGTTGAGAAGCCCTGGCCTAGAAGAAAAGGTTTGCAGATTATCTATAATCACTCTAAATTTAACATTTAAATACCTCCATAAAAGAAGTTTATGCTCGGCTTGTTAGATTTTAATTGCAAGCGTTTGTTTTGCTACGTGTAAAGATTTGGATGTGTTGAAGAATCTCGTTGATCGCATAAGAACTAAACCCAGTCGCAAAGGGATATCTTGTTATTTGCGTTCATTTCTGATCTATTTTCCAGGATTTATATTTTGTCTATGGCATTAAGATAATGTTGTTATTACTGCTTCTACCGAAGTTTATTGTTAAAACTTTAGTTTGGGATTTTTTAAAAGAAACTTCTCAAGCATTCGACCACTGTTCCAGAATCAGTTGAAAGACTTGTACGTGTTATCAGGGTTTACTGAAGAGTAATAGAAGGCAGTGTCTTCAGCAAGAAAGTTGTATGTGAAAATATGTCAGCATAGACGTCACTTACATGTAAATTGATCTGGAAGTGGACCGAGACCAGATCTTTGGGGCGCTTCGCAACTAGTAGTAGCTGGTGAAGAAAGAGCATTGTTAAAACGAACTATCTGTGATCTATGTGAAAAAGAGATTGCGATAGGTGGAAAACATCATTGAATTCCGAAGTTTTAAGCTTTGAATACGACGCATGAGCGTCGCGCGGCCATACGCTTTGGATATACCGAGAAACACAAAGTTCCTCTTCAGCATAAGATGTGTAGTGTGTTGTTTTCAGAAGACAAACCAAGGTCGGCGACCTTTACGGAAACCCAATTTGTTTGGATTTAGTAATTCATAGCGTTCAGGATAAGAATAAAATTGAGAACTCAGCAATTTTTGGACACGTTCTCAGGAAAGGTAATGTCGCTTTGAAGATGCTGACGTGGCAGGTGCGCAGAGGTATAGTTAATTGCTGTAGCATTGGAGCTCCACTAGCCTAGCGTGTCAGCATTATTTGGTTGAACTTTTCACTTTATATCGCTTGCGATTTCTGTTACTTTTGATTGTTTATATCATGCAGTGTGGCCAGGTAACGAGAAAAGATGAGCATAATGCGGCATTACGCTCGCCTCTTCGCCCGCATACCGCGTTGTAGCTGAAGCGTAACAATCACTTGTACCTGTCGCGCGCACGCGACGCTCACACTGTGATACTATTGCGAAAAAGAAAAACCGAATCGTATTATCCGGTTTAAGTTGTCGTTTTGGATTCGTTTAATTTAGGATCCGAATTCACACCATATGCTACTCAGAATCCTTCCTTGAAGCATGGTCCTCTATCATGAGAATTACTGAGCTCATAACATGCAACGTGAGCGAGTGACGAAAACGATAAAGCAATGGAGCGTGTTGCGGCATTTCGCTTACCTTCTTTGTTTTTTGTCACCCGCTCGCATCCCATATTGTAGCTGTAAACAAAACAAGCGCAGCAATTTATTTCTACGCTAAGTTTCTTTACGAATGGCCTTGTGAAAGATAAAAGCTGAACCTTATTATCTAGCAAAAGTTTTCGTTTTGGAATCGGATAATTTGGATCCGAACCCTTCGCATTCACTATTCTGAATCGCCCGTACCTACGTACTTACACGTGAGGTTTTGATAGCAACCGCAACCAGAAAGATAAAAGCCGAACCTTATTGTCCAGCAAAAGTTTTCGTTTTGGAATCGGATAATTTAGATCCGAATCCTTCGCATTCGCTATTCTGAATCGCCCGTACCTACGTACTTACACGTGAGGTTTTGATAGCAACCGCAACCAGTCTCCTTAGTAGTCTTAAAGAATGCCGTAAGTACCTGTTTTGCAGGATATTGTTCAACTGGCAGAGAAACGGCACCCACTGAACAGTTTGCAATCACTCAAGCTGTTGAAATGGGTGAAATGGCTGACATGTTCTTCAATAAGGGTGAGTGTCTTCTGTTGTTTATGGTGTTGTTTCGTTGACTCACACGTGCATTAGCACTACCCATAATACGCCCAAGTTACTCAATCACTGCACTGACAAGAACCAACTGAAACCTTTATCGTCACGTTCCTAAAGAGGACAAGAAGATGAATACCCTAGTAAACACGCAAAAATAATAACGACAGTTTTACGCTATTAATTAGTAGTCCTTTGAAAATTGTTTGTGTCGTTGTTTATCTGCTCGATTTAAGATTCCAAAAACTTAGTTTTTTGTGTACAAACCCTCTTGTAGACCAAACTGCTGAAGCAAAAAGGGATAGTGATTGCAGTAGGTCAGTGGTTCTCAACCTTTTTTGGTCCGTGAACCATCTTTAAAAAATATCTGATGGACCACTTGGCTATGCTGACCCCTTATAACAACTAGTCTAAACTGTATTGCACATGGGTAGTCTAGACGTTGGTCCACCTAGACCACGTTGAGAATCAGTGGAGTAGACAACTGAACAATTAAGTGTGTTGTTTGGAGTAAGCGTTTGCTTTATATATATGTATATACTGTATATCTATATATAGAGATATATGCACTCTTGGCTAAGCTTTGAAGACACGGAAAGTTGTCTCAGTACCTGTTTTTATTTAGAGTAAAATAGCACTCCCAAATGATGATGGTGCAGTATGTGATGTTCTACTGGAAAAGTATTCAAGTGGTCTGGTGGTCTGAATGTTGTTAACAGAATATTTTCTAAAAGACTGAACCATTTGGTTTATCGGTTCTTGTTGGTAGTGATTCTCTTTCCTTGATCAGCACAATCGAAACAGTTTGTTCAGTATTGTGAACGTCCTGTTCATGGTTGAGCGTTGCATGATGTAACGAGAACAATGGCGCCGTGCTTCGAATTGCAGTGAAACGTAAATCAGGGTTTCTCGAAGTATGGGTCGCGACCCCATTTGGGGTCGAAACAAATTGGCTTGAGAAATCAGCTAACAATTTTTGTAAACTTAACAAGAAAATCAAAAGTAGGCGTGCAGTGACTCTATTTCTACTGCATGATCTGTGTAAAAATTATCGAGTACATGTACATCCCATTAGTTGTGCTTGATAACATCTATGTATAAACTGATTTGTTTTTTGCTAATCTTTTTCGCCTTACTTTTTGCATTACGTGGTGGTTTTACTAGGCTACTGTATGCTTCCCTTCGTGGATTGTGTGCATTTGTATAATTTCGCCATAGGCAAAAATGTCTCTTGAAATTTGTAATGGGACGTTTACACGTATCATTAACATCTAGGCCAATGGTTCTCAACCTTTCATGGTTTGTGGCCCCCTGCTCATAAAAAAATACCTAGACTTAAACTGTCTGACCACGAATTGCAACTCTCGACAATAACCTGTCACAAGCGAATTTTATGACGTCATGATGAAAACCACGAATTTAGGTTTTACTGGCGAATAATCAATATTGTTGCACTTGCGTTTTGCAATATCACGGCAGAGCTATTTAGCCAGGACCTCTGCTCGTGGTCCCCAGAACACCGCTCCTTGACCCCCAATGGGGCCGAGCCAGCTGAGAAACCCTGATATCGGCTATCCATCAAGGGCAGCATCGAAAAACCTTTTTTAAAGCAGATCGCAGAACCGAAAGTTTGAGAAGCCCTATTGTAAAGAACCGTATACAGTCCAACAATCATGTGTCCTGCAACTTTCACTGGTTCCGCACCCCATCTTGATGGCTGCTTCATTCGTACAAGAGCAGTGCACAGCCACTCGTAAATAGCGAATTCAGTTTGCTTTACAAAAGTTAACATGAACGCTGAAATATTGATGGGTAGTACGTAACTGCGAACAGTACAGCTCCAATAGCTTTGATTCAAAACTGTCGTGGAAAACAAGGTTGACTAAAACTATGTCTGTTGCAATTCGGCATGTGGGAGCGTTAGACTTGCCGTGTGCTCATTTATTGGGAACATTTTTGAACATTGCAATCATTTGTTGCGACAGTGGGAAGGACGTTGTTCTATCTTTGCATTGTGATTTACCTTTATGGAGACCTCGCTATATACGCAGCTGCGATCCCGAAGTCACTCAGAGACATAGTGTGGTAGGTGAAAGCAATCCACTGAAGTCTGCACATTGCAGGCTCTATATTTCGTCTGGGTCACGTTACGCCTGCTTATTTTAAAACAAAACGCATTGTCGTGTGAGAGGTCTTTCCTAGATCACTAACAATTGTTTATTTTAAGAAACTGAACCGAAGCGGATGTGACGTAGACGCGCTGCTCAGCTAGCTGCAAACACGTGATAGTATCATTGTCTCGTACGAAGCAGAAAAGCAAAAATATTATTTTACAGAAAATAACTCCTTTAATGGTAATTTTCGTGAAGCAGATTTTGGCAAGTGTGTATTCCGGTTTTCATGGATGATATTTTGAAAGATGAAATTAGTTCTTTTTTTACAGCCAGAACATGTCTTGTGGAGCGGGAAACCATTCATCGCCGTCGGACAGCGACGTCTGCTGGGGAAAGCATGTAACCAGAATGAACGTTTACCGGATATTTTTGGTTAGGATTGTTGTATAGATGTTTGCGAGCAAGTTTGGTCACTTCTTTGACATTATAAGCTTTTCATCCATTCATTGCAGGCCATTCTGACGGTGACTTTGGGTCCGTTTACATATTTCAGCGTGCAGAAGACTAAGTATCTGCAGATTTTCACAACACTGTGCAGATGGTTGGGTAAGCGTTCACTGACTTTCCCATTACGCTTGGGAGTTTACCATTATGCTCCATTCCAGCACAATTGGCAGTTTGGACTTACGCAGTGGCTCTTGTCGCCCGCACAGATTCGTTATGCACTGGCAATGCCAGTTTGCTTAGTTTTCTCTTGTGGCTGATGATCCAGCAAACTTTCCTTGTCAGAATTTTTTTAACATTAAATGTGTGATGTTGGGTTTTGTGGATGACGGCTTGATTCGAGTCCTGGCGGTGGTTTGCTTGTTTTGATTTTATTTAAAAAATCGCTTTTGGGATTTCGAAGCTTCATACTGCTGCGTTTTTTGTCCGCTTTCTGGTAAGGGGGTGTTGCTGCTCCACCTTGCTGCCATCGTTCAGACAAGCACTGGGTTCGGTTTTGACGTCTGGAGTTGCATCCCAGCACGCTTCTTTCAGCCTGGCAGTTCATTTGCATATGGTTTTAGGGTCATTCCATGTCAGGTTATCCAGCAAAAAGGGGGTTTTTCATCTGACCCTCACCAAATTTCACGAAATTTTATAAGGGGAAAGATCTCAGACTTCTGAGCTCAACAAAGTTGGAATTTTTGAAATCGGATATGTATTTCTGAAATTGAGCATTTGAAATTTTGATGTTTTTGAAGAGGATTGGACCAAAAAAATATTTGAAGTTTTGCTGTGGGAACTTCAACTGATTGTCACTCCTTTATCTCTGAATATTTTCATTCAATATTTTGCAGTAAAGTGGAAGGATCCATGCTGAACAATACAACACAGAAAGTTTTTCACTGGTGACCTTTGAACCCTGGTTAATCGTTGTTGTAAGGCAACATGCTTTTCATGTGCATTCAAGCTTGACGATATTTTAAGTACCTATTACTCAAATAGTGCAACTTCAATTGACTGCACTTTTTATGTAAGGGCTGGTGTTATGGAGATACTACTGTATCTTGGTCACCCATGCTTATTTTTGAACCACAGGCAAAAAAAATTATGTTTATATAATAGTATATATCCATTAAAAATTTTTTTAAATCAAAGATATTTTTAAAAAATGTTATCATGAAATTAAATAAACTTAATTTTTTTAATTTAATCTAATTTAATTTTTTTAATTAAATCTAATTTCATTTAAATTTTTTAAGTAAAAAAAAATTAATGAGTGTTTCACAGTACAGTTCTTAAGTGTGCTCAATACCCTCAACAAAATTTTTTAAGATGAAAAACATGTTTAAAAATGTGAAAAAATTAGTATAAAGGGTCAATTTTGAATATTGTTGATTTTTTTAATTTTGAAATTTAAACAAATATAACATAAATTTGCATATATTATTTTCATGGTCGGGAAAATTACCATTGTGAATTCTAACATGTAATCTGATTTGCAATATACTTAGTAGTAATTTGTTCTTCTTTCTCATCTTTAACTACTGATTATAATCTTTGTCTGGTTGATTTTCTTTGTGATTCCATTCAATTTGAAAACCCGAGTTGCATGATCCAGAGATCTTACTTGATGTGATACAAACATAAATCTTATTTCCGTACACACTGACAGTTGTTTTTGCTTCAAATTCTCCCATACATTATTGTCTGATACATACTTCAGATGGCATTATTTTTGTTTTGTCAAACAATCAGTTGTGTAGTCAAGACTTACCTTTGATACTGAGACCTTGTTAAAACTTCGAGACCAAAAGTTTAGATTTCAAAATTCGTGCATTTTGCTGAAATTTTTCAAAAAATTATCATCACCACTTAAAAGTTGAATTTTTTCAAATTTCTGGAATTTTTCCAATCTGTTTTGGTTGTTTCTTACTTACTAATACAACAGAGAAAAAACTTGTTGAATTACAGAAGTTTTACAAAGCCGTATCCATGCAATATTGACAGTTTCAAGACAACAGGCTTGTGACTGAGACCTGTAACCTTTGAGAGCAAGATGAGACGTGAAACCTTCAAGACCGAGATTGAGACTCGCCAAAATGGTCTCGAGACCAAGTCTCAAGACTTCATCACTGCAAATAATCCAACAAAGTTGTCGAATCAAAAAAGTTGCTTATTGACTTACAAAAGTTGCCATCTTTTTATGGTCCGACAATTTTTCATGGTTGTCCTCATGCTTGACATGCATGGTACAAGTAACAACAGCAATGAAATTCTTCCCAACATCAACCTCATGTAGTATACAAGATAAATTAGCATTAAACTATTTATTTTGTGTCCATAGACAATAGCAGCATTAATAGAGCTAATTTCCTCAAATCTCTTCATTGTCTTTGTTATTGATCTTCAAGAGACATGGTGGTAGCCATGGATTAATTTTGGCCATTGTTTTCAATAGTGCAATTAAGGTAGCTGCGTTAGTATCCAGAAAAAATCATCTTTTTGTGGCCAAAACATGAATAAATTCCATTAGGATCCATACATTGTATTGAAGCATACTTGTTCCATGTCAACATCTTGCACTATGACAGTGTACTATGTATTGTTATTGTTATACACAGCTGCAATAATTTTTTTATCTAACATATGGATTTGGGTAGTTGGTTGAAGTTTGCAATGCTAACGAATAAGTGCGAACGGGACTATTCCTTTCATTTTATTGTGTTGGATGAAAGCGGTGGACGTTTTGTGTACCCTTTGTAGCATAAGATTGGTAAAATGAAGCTGTATTGCCTCTTGCAACTGCAAATAGTTTGACTTTAAAAACTAACACAATACTTTGAAATTTGATGTCACAGATTGACCATAGAAGTACCTTTGTATATAATCTTTCCCTGGTTATTCTCTTAATTTTTTTGAAGACATGATATTGTTTGTTAGCATTTGGCAGTTATGATTTTATATAACATTTCATTTTTTGCATTTTGGGGAAAATTTGATAGATAGGACACCACTTCAGAAAAAATTGAAAAGTAATTAAACAAAGCTCATTAAATAAAATTCTTGCCCGTTTATTATACATGTAATTACTATGATCAAACTTCTGAAAACTGTTTCATCTTCAACATATTATCAGAAACGTGTATCATGTCAAACAAATTAATAAAAGTTGAGGATAGAAATTATTATTGCAGCTTGCTCTACTGCATATATTATGAGTCAAAATCCCCTTAGTTACTTAAAATGATAAAAAGCATAAATAGGTAAATAAGCAAAGGTTTTCTGAAACCAAAAAGATCTTCTACTCTGTAGCTTTCAAATTAAACAAGAATCAACTTCATACCAGTTGACATTTTCGAGTTACAAGCAATTGAAATAGGGTCATGCATGAGCGCACACAAAAACTATGTCTAACTAGACCTTGATTTACATAAGTTCAAAGGTAATAAGGAAAGTGCCAATGATTGATTTTTAATAAACACTCCTTCTGACACATTCTCGCAAATTTCTAGCTAAAAATAGTCACAGATAAAAAAGATACAAGGGTTTTTATGTCATAGCACAAAATTCACAAAAATTAAATGGGAACACTGCAAATTTCAACCAGCCATAACTTTGCGAATACTAGTCCGATTTCAAAAATTCAAAATGTTTTGAAATCAGAATGATGAGATCTCGCTGCTGATGAAATTTCATTGATTTTGCTCACGGTCAGATATATAGCTCTGGATCGCCTGCATTGCAATGACCCTTTAGCGTTTTAAGGGCACAAAAGGGGCATTGATGCACACCGTGCTTGATTGTCAGAGATCCGACACAATGCGTTGTTTGTGCTGGGAACCTTCTGTCTTTAGTTTGCTCTCGCTGACTGCCACGAGCGATTGTTCGTGAACCAAATCGCGAGCCTTTTTCAGAAGCACAGAGCAAGATACTGTATGCATCACCGGATGGTTCGCTGCGGTAGCTTCCTGCTTTGTTGCAGCTTTTTCGATGATGATCGTACTCACCATCGCGCACATGATGAACAAAGGGAGTGCAGGCACGCCACCCGTTGCCAACATGAACGGCGTGCCAAATTTGTTCGGCGTGTCAGTGTATTCATTCATGTGCCAACATTCGCTGCCTTCATTGGTCACACCTATTCGAAACAAACGCGACTTGGCCAAGCTGCTGTCCGCAGATTACCTGCTTATCTTTCTCTTCTACTCATTACTCGGATTTACTGCAATTTTCTGCTTTACAAACAACACGCTCATGGATATTTACACACTCAATTTTCAGGTTGGTTTCTTTCGTTTGATAAAGCAAATGCACACTCTGTTAACGATCTAACATTTGGTCGTTGTTTTGTCAGTTATACTGTAATGATCGTTGAACTCGAAAAATCGTCGTCAATCAAGCATGTGCATTGTGCATTCGCCCAGAACGCTGTGTCACTTCGTTTGTTCGTAGTTCCAAGATCAAGCGTGACATACGCGCGTAAATGCGTAAGATTTCCCAGTTCAAAACATTTGAGTATTTTGCGGTTTGTCCATCAGAAAGTGTTTTTGTGAAATACTTCGGGAATTTTTCACATGTTTATGGCATTCTTTTTCTTTAACTGAAACTTGTGGAAGTTTTACCGCATGATTATCAGGTTTGCGGATCCGGAGTCGGAGGTTTTTGGGTGGAATCGGAGTCGGAATTTTTGTCTGACTCCGGATGTCCAATTGGATCATTTTTTAAAGCACACTCTTAAATTGGGAATTCCTGTTGAAACGGTACAGTTTCTTTTGAAACTTTTGTTGAACCAGAGATTTCTTGCTGTGCACCACGATTTCCATTGATTTTAACAGCCAAATTTCATTCCCTCTATGTTACGGGGTCGGAGTCGGAAATTTTGAAAGGCAGGAGTCGAAAATTTTGGAAAGTCGGAGTCGGATATTTTACCTCCGACTCCGCAACCCTGAACCACCCCAAAGTCTTGGATGACAATCCCACAATCTGTGTTTAGCAATAAATTGACAAAATAATAAAATAATTAACCGGCATCTCGTGATTACACTTTCCGGTCAAAAGTCCTCGGTCGTTTTCATCGCAGTATAGTTTTTTCTAGGTACAGCGCGAAGTTAACGTCGGTTTGACATCGTAATATTTGTTGGTTACGTTTGCGTGACAGTTTTTCCCTTATGGCGTTGGATTTCTTCACGCCTTTTCCATTTCAACCACATAAAACTGAGGTGGTTGTTAACCGTATTCGCGAGATTTTCCGTGTGTATTACCTCTACATTGCGATTCGCTAAAGCTGCGTATTAACGTGTCGCGTGATCACATTCGTTGATAGCTTTTCATTTTCCTATTGTTGGACGTTGTGTTTCGACAACAAAACTAGCTGTTAAATTCAATGTCAAGAAAGATCCTATTTTTTCGAAACTGTTTTTATGACCTCATCTATTAACTTAACGTTGTTAGTGTTTATTCGTTACTTTTTAGAACGTGTGGTTCGAGAACAGAACGTTTTTGTTGCATGCATTACGATCGCATCCTCTGTGCAGGACTCCTGCTGCGTCACCAATGTGGTTCCGATCCGTTACTTTCTCGGTCTTTTTCCTGTCTTCGCACTCTCAACAAACTTCCCAATCATTTCTGTCACTTTGAGAAATAACCTCAAGGTAACTACCAGACTGTCAGTGTGTCGTTTACAGTGACTGGTCAACTTTTTGCTTCCATAATCTGATGCGTATCCTGAAGCTTGATGCAATTACAGTGTGCTATGCTTAGTGCTGACAAAACTGTGTGCCAAGCAAGCCTATTTCATAAAACCTACTCATACGTTTGCTGCCCAGGCGCTTTTCCCTCCCACTACCAGCGTTGCCATCAACCGGTTTCTTTTCCCAACTCTGGCCGTCATTCCGCCGATCGCTGTTGCTTTTGCCACCAACGATTTGACCTCTCTGGTCGGGTTCACCGGTTCTTACGCTGGTGCGGGTGTCCAGTACATTGTGCCTGCCTTCCTGGTGCTGCTTGCTCGACGAGAAGCGGTCAACATCAGCTGCCGCTCGGACGTTTCGAAAAACCCTCACAGGTTCGTCTTCGTTCATCGTCTGTTGTGCAAGATGTTGATTTGTGAAACATGCCGGTCTGTCGCGGAGTTCGCGCGTTATGAAATCACAATGTGTCAAAACGTAGTTTGTTGTAAACTCCATATTGATAGCACCTAGCAACACTGTTTTAATTGACTCAGCTATTACAGCTGCACCCAAGTGGTAATTCGATCTGGCCTTATACAACAGCCAATATCAAATTACGCACCCATGGAAAATATATTATACCGTTCGCACATTTTGGTCGAAATAATATCAAAATGAACACAATGGCTTAACGATGGTGCCACTTTCAAACATCTTTTGTGCATGCGAAATATCGGCGACAAAAGTTGTTTATGCCTGAGCGAAAAAAATAATGCTTTTTTCTATCAGCCTTTACCATATTTTTGGAAAATTTCCTTGACAAAACTGTTTCTCAATACTTCAAGCGCGGTGAGGTTTGCTATGGTAGTCTGAGTTTCCACCATTGTTCCTCGACGTCGACCGCATCTGGTTGTTATCAGAGGGGGCCGCAGTCACATTTTCATACATCAACTCTGCTCCTGTTCCGAAATTTTTTAATCCGGATCCGCGTCTGAAATTTTTTCAAATTTGAGAATCCGACTGTTATCGATACAACCGAATTTCAAAAATGTTTTTGCTCAAGAAATGACTTTCATAAAGATCACTCAGACTCCCTGCTACTGCCGAAAATAAAAGTGACTCCGGACCCGGGTCCGCAAGAAAAACGCAGAAACCTGCCGGACTCTGGCACTCCGGATCCGTAGCCACCTCTGGTTTTAATTGAACCAATAAACGAAGCTCGAATCCCTTAAGATCGTCAATGGAAGCATGAAGCTTGTGATCATGTAGAGGCGTCTCTGGTGACACGATCACCGGCTTCAAGTCGCTTTATCTATGCGCTGTACGCAGTTTGGGGAGTTCAGTCAGGAATTTCGTTCGGATGTTCTTCATTTTCAGCAACCCAATGTTAATGTCACGAAAGGTTGTGTCGCGAAGTTATTTTGAATCTTCAAAATCCCTCAGATAGTTTGCAGTCGAAACTCATCAATCTTTCTATGTTTTCTAGATCGCCGTTCTCAAGACGCTTGTGGGTCATTGTTGTCCTAGCTTGGTCCGCTGTTTGTCTCGTGTTTGTCACAGTGAATCATATCTTAACCTTCACTGGCCACAGCATTTGAACTGCTCTTCAACGTCACTGCAGTTTATGGAATTTTTAAGCGCTCTTTTTTGCAAGTGCAATTGTTCTGCTGCATAGTTGTGTTCCATTCACTTTTATGCCAAGCGATTTTATCAAAGCTTCTGATACTTGTCGTTTATATGAGAAAGCCGTCGTGCGAAGTGCGCTACGATTGTTTGAGACTAATCTTGCGTTTTATCGCCCATTGTTTTAATTGTTGCTTCTCTTGCAGCATTGGCATATTTCACTTGAGAGTTGTTCGTAATATCCTTGTACGAGTCATACTTATCCACTGTGTAACCAGACTAAGTGCTAGTGTTGCCAATAGCACCCTATGGGTTCAGCTTAGTGATGCTTTTACTGTCTTGCCCAGTCCCAACTACCGATGTTGAGCAGTTTTTCGATTTCAAAGCTGTTTTTGTTTCGATAGTAGGCAGATGCGTTGCGATTTCATTCTTGGTACGGTGTGGTAAAGTACAGCAAGTTTCTTTCGTTCTTGTGACAACTGCACGTAATTTGTCCCCGGGTGAAGTAGCGTGGCGACGCTAGTGTCGAATCCCTGAAAAGTCAAAACACCCATCACTGCGCCATAAACCAAATTACAACTTTGGTGCGGTATTTAAAACCTGTAACAGTTGCAAAATTTCAGCGTTCGCTTGAGCGTAACTTTTTTTTCTGCGACTGCCTACTTTTATGTGCCTTCGGTAGCACTTACTAGATTAGGCCAAAGTCGATGTTGTCTTTTAACATTTTATCAACGGCCATAGTGTCTTTTCGAAAGTGGTGATTGGCCGGGTTAAGATCACGTTGTTGGAACCAGATTATTGTTTCTGCCAACCCTATTTCCTTGAAAAACAGCTATGCGAATGATGGCTGTGTGAAAACTTAGCCTCGTTGAAAAACCAAGCCGACAAGTGAGCTGCTGCGGAATCGAATGTTTGTAATATCGAAAACATTTAATGCGTCTTTGACCTTTACACTCACCGCAGGTCTTTACATTTCCGCTTCTAAAATTGCCACCAACTGTGAGTGACTGGCAAATCCACTGTTTCAACTCTCATAATGAGAAAATACAAACCCTCCTACGATTTGTAGTTGAAGGTTTCTTAATCCCGGCCGAACCACTGCCTGATCCGTTACCCCTGGTGTGGTCATGGGCGTCGGAAGGTTTTTTTTTCCAGGGGTACCAAAAGTGGTGAAATTTTATTTTTACCCCCTCGAAACTAAGAGAATCACCTTTATGTTAAAAATTAAGTAAGAAAATGTCACATTTCGAAATCCAGGGGTACCAATGCCCCACCTGCCCCCCATTCTGATGCCCATGATAGTGGTGACATTATTTTACGTTTGGCTGAAATAACATCCGGTGTTAACTGCGTTATATATTGTTGGTCATTTCAAATAAATTCGTGTTTCGACCTTTTGCATATCTGCGCTTTCACTCTATGATCGACAAAGGAGCGGACATGAGTGAACTGCAAGCTCACCACTTCATCACACCAGAACAGTGAACCTGGCTCTTGTACACTGTGGCTGTCAAACCGGCAAATAATCTGTCATTGCAAGAAATGAATCAATTAATTGAAATTGAGATGCTGACGTCAGACTTTCTACAAAATTTTGGTTCTTAATCTCAATTTCTAGGGAGGGACAATTGTCCGTTTTGACCCAGGGTTGGATCCAACCAATAAGAATAGGGAGCGGTTTCAGTACTACTTGGTAGTCAAGTCTCATTACGGGTTCAGTACTGTAGGAGAGATGAAGTATACTTTACAATACTGCTGTGGCAAAACAGTGGATGACAGAACGGCCATGTATTGCGAATGCTGTTTTTCGAATTGTACACAATCTATGTGAACGCAGGTGTAGGAGCAGGAGAATTTTTGGTGGTGCTAAGAATTTTTTCCCAAATTTCCTCAAACTTGCCCGAATAAGACTCCAAAGAAAATGAACAAAAAAGCACCTGCATGACATTTTTTCAAATCAAGGGACTTCAAGCACCATTTTTCCCCAAAATTTACCCAAACTTTCCCAAAATTCCCCTAACTTGCACGATAAGAACTAAACTAATACAAGACGTCCAAAAAAAGCGTCTGCACTTGATTTTAGGTGCCATTTTTGTAAAATCAAAGCACACATCAATTTTGCGAAGGTTTACACACAGTTTGCTCAAATTTCCACAGATTTTGCCTGGATTTTCACCAAGTCAAAAGTTTTGGGGGTGCGGTTGCACCCCGCCTCCTACAACAGTGATGGTGAATGAAGCTAATTCGTAGGTTTTGAATTTGCCCCTGTTTTGATCCCCCCTGCGGACGCCAATGGTTTTGACGTACCACAAGTTAAAACCTATTTGCATGAGTTCAGTGTAAAAGCGCACCCATAATAGTCATTCTCGCATTTACATGTTTAGCAACAATGTTGACCTCAAAACCAACACCATTCTGAATTTTATGTGTGCGCGAATAGCTGCATTAAATTTGTTTCAAGTTAATCTTGATAAATCATGGAATTACTTATGGATACTGTTATGTGAAGACACCTGTGTCCCCGTTGCCCCCTTTTCAAAGATCATGGGGCAGTGACCCGTAATGCATCCCCGTTCCGGCGTCCCTGGACTCACCTAAAAACCGACGACTCCGCAAACCCGGTTGGAGCAGTTCGTCATCACATGTACCAAAAGGTTGGTGCAGTGCATTTTAGTTTGCGTATTGCAGGACATGGCCATCCAGGTATACTGCAGGATTTGACTCGAATGTTCTTTTTAATCGATGTTAATCGCTTCCAGTCCCTTGTCCAAGCTAAGATCGATGATGTAAGCTCGTGTCCTCATACAAAACAAAGACGTGAGTGCTAAACTTGACAATTTGACTAAAAGTTAGTGTGTTAATTCGTAACCAATCACTTTAGTAGACGACGTGGATTGGACGAACAGTAGACCAGGCTCGTAACCAACTTGGGACACCAGGGGGGTGAAAAGTTTTGTGAAACGGGCCCAGTTTTTTTAAACTATGTCCAACACATTTTTCCAGGATGTGAAGTCCTCATGCGCCACCCTAGTTACGGGCCTGAGTAATACCAGGGTCACAGTTGAAAACGTGAGACTTAACCCCAGTGTTAAAATTTGTTTTCGTAAGGAAAGTGATTGTTAGGTTTGATCAAGAATATCTAGAAACTTTAGATATTCCTGATTTTGATAATATTTTTTGCACATCCATGCCCATGAACCATGGTGTCGAAGGAAGTGAGGACGCTTAGCACACATTGGGTTAACCGAGAAGATACAGTACGTCACTTTTTGCTATACTTACGAGATGCGTAACACGATCAGGGTGTTTTCTCAGCCAACTTTATTGAATGAAAAGTGAGGCATTTACAAATGACTTCTTTACACGGATGATCGGTGGTGGTTATGTAGTAGGCTACAAGTCGAAATGTGTTACGTGGTTGACAAAAACTCCCAGCGTAGATTGAAGTACATCTTTGATTGTGCCACGTTTCTAGGAACACCTCAGTCTTTCTCGGCTTTGACGTCTGAAAGCTTTTTTCCACCAGAATAACCAAACTTTCCGCGAAGAATGAAACCACATATACCCAGTGTCAGCATCACCAAGCACATTGCGTTGGTTGCAGAAATACCTACAAAAGAGAAGCTGGTCGTTTTTAATAATATCAATGCGCATCGCAATGTCGATAACAGGCTTTCAGGTATATATCTTCGAAACTCGTAGAGCATCAAGTTGAATACTGTAATGTCTCCGGTTACAGAACTTATTTTATGAAGGTCAAGTGAGCTAATTCAAAAACGGGTGTTTTATATGACTTTTCGTCAAAGCCGCTTCAGCTTTTTGTTTTCCTTTAAATCCATATCTCTGTATAAATACGTTCACCCATGCCAAATCACTGTCAACACAGTGGTAAAGACCAAAAACTGTAAAGTTCAGGCGAAAGGTACTGGAGCAATTTCTTGATAAAATAGGTACTACATCCATAATGGAACTGAGGGCAAAAATCGTTGAAACCAATGTCACTTGATGGCAACCAAAGCAAAGAGGTAGATCTGAACGAAATACTTCCCAGAAGCGATGTGGACGAGACATGTTTGTCGAGTCATGAACCCTTGGACTTAGAGTCATCTAAAATTTTTTGAGTCAAGTCACAAAGATGTCAGTCATTGGTTTGCAAGCTCGAGTCAAGTAATATTACACCAATTTCCCTGTGTTGTTTCGTTTCTAAATACCAAAATATTCACATCAAGTTGTTTTAAATAGCTTTCACTTGAATCATTTCAATAAAAAGGTGGAGAATATATACATTTAAAAGTTATATCCTATAGCTAGAAGCTAAACACATAAAACATTTTATGATGATTTTTTTTATTTGAATGTTTGATTGAGACCAAGGGTATCTAGAAACTCCTAGATTTCCTAGATATCCCTGATTTGAGACGCATGGCCGATATCGCATGAGTTGGTCAAACAGTACAAGAACACAACAGTGTCTAGAACACACAAAGTGGTTGTTGATTCGTATGAATAGGCAAAAATGAAAACCCCTTGATCCTAAATAACTAGCATAACACCACTAGGAGACAGTCAAAACAGAAATGTGCACCGATAGGCCTAATATTCATGTGTCAACAAAGCAAAAAAACACTTGTTTGTGTGCAAACTAACTGTATTTGTCAATAAGACATTTGGAAATTTTGTAAAAATAACTCTGACTCGAGTCATTCATTGTTACTAGAGTTGTGTCATTCGGTAAGAAACGCGAGTAGAGTCATCGCAATATCATTTCTTAACGTGAATCGAGTCGAGTCATTGACTCGAGTCACATAGTCACTGCTTTCTAGCAGTGTGTTTGTCAAAAACTAAGACATCAATTACAACAAAGTATTGAATAGAAGATTAATATGTAGTGCGCTGTACAGGATATCCAAATGCAAATCTTTCAATTGCTTATGCAACTGTTTGTAATTTGTATAGAGAACTGTTTGTTGTACGCACAACAGCGTGGCTGACCACACCGGAATGCATGTAACCTATGTCGATACTGGTACAAGGGTATGAAACTAACTGAAAATGGTTTGTTTCATCCGGTATGCGTACTTTTGTCACCTGATGAGCGCATGCAAACACTGTAATAACTGGAAGATATATTTATGTTATTAGATTTATTGTAGTTATTTATTGCTGAATGTCTTCAAAAAATAAATTTAACAGGATTTTTCACAATTAAACCTAGACTCCCAGGTGAAATCGAAAAATATAGAATTGGATGGAAACATCCAGCACAGGGAACCCTGATTCTAATTAAAAAGATTATAACCCCAGCTTCCCTCTTTACATAGTAAAGGAAAAGGCCGTAGAAAGAACAGCTAAGCGCACAAACCATCCAATGTACAGTGACTTAACAAAAATAAAAATGCAGTAGCAGAGTGTAAACCGCTCCCCCTGGCAAGCTAAAGGTTTTCATAATATAAACATTTTCTACTTCTTGTGAAAGTTTGAATTCAAATATTCAGTCTGGCAAGATACACCACACGGGATTGACAGCTGGTTTTCTCAAATAATTTTTGATTAGTTTAAGCGTGCTAAATGATCACTCTGAAGATGCCTCAATGGCTGGAATTGTGAGTAAAATTCTTCAGCAAACACATACATTTGGGAAACGTTCTTGAAGCTTGAAGTCGTAAATGTTATTTAGCAGGTCTAGTGGAAGCAATTTTTGTTTTCCAAAATTAGCTGAATGTACGAAGAGCATATGCCGCATCTGTGACTTTCCTCGTCCATATATTTACAAGATTGTGGATTCTCGCTTTTTGGTAAGAATGTCTTATCACCCTTCCAGAGCAAATATTTCACCTCTGCATAAATTAGGGAATGTACCTCAAAGCCTAAAGTGTGCATAGGTTTTCCCAATTCATAAAGGCGGTCAGAAAGATGTATGAGCAAATTATTAAAGACCAATACACCCTACTCTCACCAATTAATAAAACTTTTGAAAAACGTATCTACAATCGCTTGTACTCGTATACAGAACAGAACAAAATGTTTTCCAAAGATCAGTACGGTTTTAGAAGTGGGTTGTTTACTTCCTTGACAGTATATGGCAAGCATGAAAACCTGCTGCATAGTGCTAAAGATGGTTTAACAACCTGTGCTCTTTTCTGTGATTTGTCAAAAGCATTTGGTACCATAGATCAGCTATGTCCAACCCAAATGGCTTACTGAGCCAAAAATTATGTCACTGTCTTGGCCAGAGCCGCACATTGAATGACATATTACTGAGGGCCGGACATTGAATGGCTTACTTTGATCTCAGCAAACTAAATTTAGCTTAAGCTAATGTACAGAAAGCATTCGAAACCTAACTGCAGAGGTAAAATTTGTGATAAAGCGGCACTGCGGACCACCTGCATTAAAATGTCAAATTTAAAATTGTCAAAATAAGGACAAGTTGTCAGTATATGGGACACTTTTACTACAGCGAAAACCTAAACTGGGCCGCACAAAACCCACGACTGGGTCGCATGCGGCCCGGGTGCCGCGGGTTGGACATTGCTGCCATAGATCATGATATACTGGATACTTTTCACGGGATTAGAGGCTTACCTCTTAAACTATTGGTTAGTTACTTGCAGGGACATCAGCAGTACATCGTAGTTGGGGGCTGTAGATCATCTATGCTTGAAATAACCTAGGGGGTACCCCAGGGGTCATCACATGGGCCCTTGCCTTTTGCTCTATCGTAGCCTAAATGATTTACCAAAAGCATCTGCATTCAACTCTACTCTTTTTGCTGATGATACTGCTTTGTCTATTTCAAGTGGAAATTGTATAGAATTGCAAAAAGTAGTTAATACTGAGTTACAGAAAGTAGATGAATGGATGCGCTTTACAAGTTGTCTCTAAATTATTCAAAAGCTTCTTACATGCTTATAGGTCCCAGTTGCAAGCGACTTCATGACTTCACTGTAAAAATTAATGAAATACTGGATCCCAAACAAACTCCACTAAATACCTGGGGGTGTACATGATGATAAACTTACTGGGTCAGACCACATTACCAACCTTGAGAAAACTATCTCGGGCAGTGTTGGAATTTTCTATAGATTAGACCAGGGTTTTTTTAAGGAAAATGTTGGGTACCCGGTATGGAACTGTAGGGACCCAATTTCTCTGATTCTCGGGACCCGATTTTCTCTGATTTTAGAGACCCGATGATAATTTTCTCTGATTCTAGGGACCCGATTTGAAATTCTAGGGACCCGAATCGGGTCCCTAAAACCCCTTAAAAAACCCTGGATTAGACACTGTCTAAACGAAAGAGTACTCAAATCCCTGTATTTTATCATTGTCTACAGTCATTTGCAACATAAAATTGAAGCTTGGGGAAGACAACCCTTCGACGGTTAAATGTATTGCATAACAAAATAATAAGAGCTATGACTTATAGCCCCTTTAGATCCAAGTTAAACCCACTATACATATGTATCTTAACCTTCTTAAAGTGGATGACATATACAATCTGCAGATAGGTAAGATTATGCATAAAATTCACTCCAGCAACCCACCATTTTTCAAGCAACTCTTTACTCCCATGACTCATATTCATTCCTATGCAACCCGTAGTGCTACACGAGGAGCGTTCTTCTGGCAAGCAGCATCAAAGAAATACAGAAAAAGATCTTTGAAACATCTTGACCCCAAAATCTGGGGCTGTATTGATCCCTCCTTGTATGAGCTTTCCTCATTTACATTTAAAAAACTTTACAGAGATAACCTAATCACCGCGTATTAAGTTTGAGGTGGTGGTGTTGATACTTCGCACTATAAATTTGCCCTTAGTCCTCTCTTTACAGCAAACTTAATTTTTCCTCTTGTACATATTCGCATGAGTTTTACACTTGAACTTTTTTCTCTTTGTGTGTGTGATTTGTTTCTTTTTGTGTTGCTGCTGGTGTTCTTTTGTTTTGCAGGAGCAGCGCGTTAGGCTCAGCGGATCATATCTGGTGTGGAAGTTTGAACACGGGTCTTTCAGAATACCCGACCCCAGGAGCTTTCAGCCTCTCCATTCCAACAATATGATGGCTGCATTGGATGACTCATCCTCATTCTACAACCGCTGCAAATATTTGTAGAGCTTGCCAGATGCAAATGGGTTATGACAATCCTGGCAGAGTTTCATTTTAGCTGGGTTTATACTTTCTCTGCCACGCCCAGATTCTTGCGGATCTGAACACCTGATCCACCGAGATAGACCGGTTGCCACCCAGCACTCCCCGCGCAACTATGTTGATCATCTGGCAGCTCTTTCCCACATAGGCTGTACGATTCGATGTAAATTTGACTTGCTATAGACGTTATCCCCAGCTAAGGGGCAACGACTCGATTACCTTCCTTTTCTTCGGTTCCCTGGCGTTTTTGCGCAATTGCTATGGTTTCTTTCTCGTGTTTGAAATTCTTAATTTTTGCCAAATAAACTCAACTCAACTTTGCTCAGTTACTTCAGCAGAGTGATCCTATAGTAATTCCATATCACATCAAATGCGTTTCACAGCATTACAACGCACGATTAGCCCTCCAATAACATCATCAGTAATAGCATAGAATCAGGGCCTTGACATGGGCAAGTGTCGCCCCCACCACCACCAGGTGGTGGTAAAGACCATGAAAAACCATTTGCTATTCCTTATTTTCACCAAAAATGACGCACCCCCAAAAAGTGCCCCTCCGCCCCCCCTTTTAGGGGCCCTGCATAGAGTATAAAAGTTCTGTAATAGGCCTTTGCGTCTTGAAAGTTTTCCTTTCTCTTTCCAGCTGGTCCATTTCTTCGTTGATCTAAACTTCCTCCAGGATGAAGCTTAATCTCAATGCCAAGGTTAGATGCAACTGCAGTTACTTCATTCCACACAGCTTGCCAATTGTTTCACAATTCAGTTCAAGTCCTTAAATTTAGATTAGAAGTTCTTGAATGCTAGCAACTTCTGTATCCAATATTGCTTGCCTGAGTTGAATAACTTTGATAGAGGTGCCAATTTTGCTTAGAATTTTGAACCACACAGCTGACTTAAATACACAAATAAATGACTTCAAATAAGGTGGTCCGCCATTTGCATCATGCTTGGATTTAGCAGGTAGCTTCATTGACAATAACTCTTCAATGGCAGTTCTTATACCAGGCAAACGTGTACAATAGTAGAAAGATTTTGACTCGATTTAGAGATTTATGTTAGTTTAGTCTCGCTTAATATAATGCTTTCGCATCGTTTACTGAATGAACATCCTACAGTAATGTCCTGATGTAAAGTCTTGCATTGCACTAACGCAGTAGCTTAAAATATCTTTAAAAATTTTTGTTTGTCATGAGTTCTATTAGGTTTAGCAATTTTTTCATACTTACCAACTGATGGGTTGTAGTTAGCTAAAAATATTCCTCCAGATGCCAAGCATATAGTCGGGTACGACATTGAAATGTACTTAGTGTACTCCGGAAAGAGGAATAAATCGACTACAGTCCATGCGATTTGAGCTGTTCCGAATATCAGCTGTCCTTTCAGCTCAGCGTGAATACCAGTTACGCCATCTGTCGAGAAGCAATCTACAGTTGTAAAGTGTGATTTTTAATGATAACAGTTTTCATGCTGATATTGGTTATGGCCTTCTCTTACCAAGAAAGAAGCCGTTAATGCTTGCAGGTCAAAAGAAGACTAGGCAAGACACATCACAAAATCTTGCCAGAACTATTTCTAAATGGCGACTCACAATGTTCAGTGAACGCCGTGACAAGCTTCTTTTTGTTTCTACACTAAAAGCAAGCTTCAAGCACACCCAGCAATTTATTGATATAAAATATCTGTCACGCTAAATGAGGAATCTGGTCCTCAAGTTCTGACATTGTTAAATACTCACACATGAAGTCTCATAGGTGCTCCGTTAGGTTGACTAAGGTGTCTTGGGTGTTGGCCTGCAGAGCAACGAAGGCCTGATTCATAGATTTAAGACAATTCACTCAGTAAGTAGCGGTCTGCTTACTTTGTATTTCCAACTTAGCACGTGGAAAATGGAATTAGAACCTGTTGTTTAGTTGTTGAGGGAAAGAACGAAACATTTTTTAGATGTGAAGGGCGTTTTAGATGTGAGAGAGGCGTTCGCCTATTGTTTTATTATGGCAACGCAATTGTTGTGCTTTTTGTCATTATTTGTGAAATTTTTATCAGTTTTCAGCTGCTGTGACTATAGCATGACTTGTCTATTTGTTATGGAGTGCTGCCACACTTCTGTTTATAGGACCACAGCCACCCGGACAACTGCCTCCCTGGACATATTAAATTTTCTACGTTTATCGTCATTAAAGTGATTTGAACTTCACAAAGTGCTGCTTTCATGTCAAATAATTTGAAATCACAAATGTATATAACAAAAGTTTCTTCGTCTCTGATCCGGGCGCCGAATGACTGCAGAGGCACCAAAAAGTCCGCAGAAAATTTCCATGGGGAGTTTCATTCAGTGACACACGGTGGTCATTTGTAATTGGTGCGCGGTGTTTGTGACGTCACAATTTGACGTCATCTTCATATTTCCAAACTAACGTTTTGGCAAAGATTGTTGACACAGTATTCATATTCTTCTACACGTATACGCACTCCCCTTATTTTATGTGTTATTACACTGAACTATCTATCAACGCTCCAAGTGAGGGCATCAGAGGAAAATAAACTCAACCCTACGACGCAGCCAGTGGCGTAACGACGGGGGAGCAAGGGGGACATCTGCCCCCGGGCGCAGCACTTTGGGCCGCCAAATTGAGGTCGGTATGTTACGTACTAATTACGAAATATCAAATGTCAGCGGATTCTAATAACTACAATGTACCAAATGTCGAATGTCATTGCGAAATCTCATCAAGATCACTAAGGTTTGCAAAGCGAGCAATTATGACCTAAGTGACGCTTCAAGGCGGCGTTTCTGTCTCCAGCAATAAGCGCCCGCTTGTGGTTTGACTCACGGCTGCGTCACAACGCTTTCAGAAAGCCCGGGTTGCGAACTTCCCGACTTCCCTATCATTTTATAGTTGCGTCACAATGGGACGGGAATCCAGCGTTCACAGTGCATGCAGTGCGCTACATTGCGCATGCTTTTAGAGTAGCAATAAAACTTACATAAATGTTGTAACCAGCAATGTGCAGAGGGGGCATGAACGCGACGACGGCCCCGGACATCCAAGGCAGTGGGTCATCCAAAAAGTGAAATTACAAAAAGTGCAAAAAATGCATGCAGTCAAGCAGTTGCCCCGGGAATCACCAGATCTACCTGCATGCCATGGTTGTAACGACTACAGATCGGACGTTTAGGAAAATTTTTGATCTTTTATGATTTATTTTATTTTATTTTTATTTGTTTGTTTATAGCAGACACGAAGTCCATAGTATGAACACACACACTCTGCAGAACGCAGGTTGAAAAAACAGACAATACAGAACGGAGTACAAGACATTGAAGCCGGCGAAATCACAG